>ERZ1292630.9-Hain-H41-02um-R3-9-length-286200-cov-14_pt2 | contig 200269 bp, 163 predicted proteins | sample MGYA00564408_ERZ1292630 | MGnify/ENA primary metagenome ERZ1292630 (study PRJEB36523, sample SAMEA6512641) | groundwater metagenome | collected 2019-01-08 | study: AquaDiva: Metagenomics assemblies of 32 groundwater samples
CCCCCCCCCCCCCGCCCCTCTGTTTTAAGGCTGTGAATCTCTATCAGGGCCTTCCAATATTTGAAAGACGCTCCTCTCGTAACCCGTCTCATGCCAACTATCCGTCAAAAAACAGACTGAGACTCTTCATCTATCTTGACATGGGCCCCTTTGTCTCTCTTCTATGGGAATCCAAGTCAGGCTCTGTTTCGTTAATGAAAAAATGTTTCATAAGTGGAAGGGTTGATATGCGAGTATTTTTGAGAGTTTTTAGGGCATTCGCTTAGATGTTGTTTCATTTTGGAAAGGCAGGCCTCAAATCGATTTTGAGTCAGAGGGAAAATAGGGCATAAAACACGGGTTTTTTGCATTTAATAGTTTGGCACGATACTTGAATATACATATAGATAAGTTCCGGGTAGATTTGAAGCGGCTGGTAACACCGGAAGCGATTGCGAATAAGGAGGTATCTATGAACAAGCTAAGAGCTATAGTAATTGCAAATCAAGATAGGGTTGCCTTGGTCCTCGGTTTGATAGCCCTTTCAATGCTCGGATCGATCCTCGCCTTCAGAGGTTTTTTGGGCTAGTAAACTTTTAATGAGGCCTTAATCTGTTTACGGTATAATGAGTTTAAGATTTTCAGTTTAAGCCTTAAAAGGAGGTAGTCATGAAGAGATTCTTTACAGAGACAAATCTGATCGAGATAGCCGCGCATCTGGCTATCATCTTTGCCATCGTTGCCGTTGCGGCAAAACATCTGAGTATCTAACTGAAAGCCTTGCCTTCCGGCTCTTCTGCCGGTTGAAATAGCAGGATAATGAAATGAATAGATAACCACCCTGCAACTGCCTCATATCCTCCACGAGAGACCCTTATCAGGTGGGCTGATAAGGGTCTCGCCTTTTCCGCTATTGTTCAGAAGATGTTAAGTTGTCTCAACCGGTCTCTTTTGATGCGGAAGGAATAGTCGCATCCTCCATCACTGGAGATATGTTTCTTGAATGAAACATATCTCATTTTTTTGAAACGCCATTTGGTGTATGATCTTTTATAGATCATGCGGGAGGTTTCATCATGGAAATAAGCGAAGAACTTATAGGCATTAACAGCGACACGATACTCAACAGCATAGCCGATGGCGTTGTCGTCATAGGACTCGACCACAGGATCATCTTCGTAAACAGGGCCGGAAGAGAGATGCTTGGCAGAGCCGGGGCCGATGATCTCCTTTGCGGCACTCTGTGCGCGGACCTGATGGGCCACTCAGGTTGCACCTTCGGTTGCCTTATTAATACCACCATCAAGACCGGAGAGCATTTTTATAACTACGAGGCTGTTTTTGAGCGCGCAGGCAGAAAACTGATGCTCAGCATCAACACGGCTCTTCTTAAAGACAAGGACGGCAAGGTGATAGGTGGTATCGAGATATTCAGGGACATCTCGCTTCTAAAAGAGCTCAAGGACGAGCTTCGCGGCAAGTATAACTTCGACAAGATCATCGGGTCTAATACGAAGATGCACGAGGTCTACGAGCTTTTGAGGGAAGTCGCGCCTACGCGTGCTACGGTACTTATCGAAGGCGAGACAGGCACAGGAAAAGAGCTTATCGCTAACGCCATACACCACAACTCGCCCAGAAGCGCCGGGCCGTTCGTAAAGGTAAACTGCGCCGCGCTCTCCGAGGGGCTACTTGAGAGCGAGCTGTTCGGTCATGTAAAAGGTGCTTTCACAGGGGCCGTTGCCGATAGAGCAGGCAGGTTCGAGCTGGCTGGCGGCGGTACTATATTCCTCGATGAGGTCGGAGACATCTCTCAGCGCACTCAGGTCAGGCTCCTGAGAGTCTTACAGGAGGGTGAGTTTGAAAGGGTCGGAGGCACAAAGACGCTCAAAGCTGACGTAAGGGTCGTAGCCGCGACCAACAGGGACTTAAAGGCCGAGGTCGAGCGTGGCTCGTTCAGGGAAGACCTCTACTACAGGCTCAAGGTGGTGCCGATACGCCTGTGTCCGCTAAGAGAGCGGAAAGACGACATACCGCTCCTTGTCAGGCACTTCATCGAGAAGTTCAACAGGGAGATGCAGATGGAGGTCACGAATATCGCTCCTGTCGCGATGGACCTTCTCATGCGCTATAACTACCCCGGAAATATAAGAGAGCTTGAGCATATAATAGAGCACGCGTTCGTCAGATGTTCGGGTAAGACTATCAACCCGGAGCATCTGCCAAGAGAACTTCATAACGATTCACAGGTGGATAAGGCCCTTGCCCAGCCCCAGCCTCTAAAGGCCCTTGAGCGTGAGATGATCCTGCGCGCCCTCACTGAGACAGGCTGGCGCATGGGGGAGGCCACAGCCAGGCTCAATATGAGCAGGACGACGCTTTGGAGGCGTATTAAAGAGCTGGGGATTGAGAAGGGGGAAGGGCGTGCCTGATCTTCGTAAATCTCCTCCCATTATAATAAGGGGAGGCTGGGAGGGGTTAGCAGTAGGCGGTTTTCTTTTGCGCTTATAAAAAATATCTGTCTGATTTCAGCTTTGCACTTCAGTGCTCCTTTTGGGTATGGCTCCTTTCGCTGTCCGGCCTGACGGTAGGGCGGGTCACACCCGCCAAATATTTTTCTTTTGCGCACTGCCGCGCGCTTTCTGGGTATGGTTCGAACGGCCTTTGTAAAAAATATCTGACTGATTTCAGCTTTGCACTTCAGTGCTCCTTTTGAGTATGGCTCCTTTCGCTGTCGGCCGACTCGCAGTAAATATTGATGCCTGCTCGTCGTCTCTCCTTTAGGCTCATTCCACCATACCCGGGTTTGTTTAAAGGCAAAGGCAGATTCAAAGGCAGGAACTGCTTATGTGCAACCTAAACATAGATAACGCTTTAACCTACGGACATGGGTAACAGCTCGTCTGCCCTCAGTCATGCTCGCTACGCCACGGCCCTGAAAGATAACCGCTTGATTGAAACTCTCCCGCTTCTTGTGTTATCCTCGGGCAATGGCGATCTGGCACGGCATAGACATGACCTCCGTTGAGAGGATCAGGGGCATTGCTCTTGAGGAGTTGACCTTGAAGAGGGTATTTACCGAAACGGAGATAGCCGAAGGGTTTTCAGTCAGGGATACCTACAGGCGTCTTGCCATGGTCTTTGCCTCTAAAGAGGCGCTCATGAAGGCACTTGGCACAGGCTGGGCAAAGGGTGTCGGATGGAAAGATATTGAGGTGACGGGCTTTTCAGGTAGATTCTTGTCAGTAAGGGTCAGCGGAATGGCAGGTGAAGTCCTTGGGGATAGGAGTGTGATGCTGGACGCCACATCAACCGGCTCTATCGCAGTCGCCGTTGCCATTATCGATGGATGAAGATCTCAGCCGAGGTCTTTTTCTACCTTCGAGGCCGCCTTGTGGCCTGAGTACGCGCTTGCAAGGATCCCTCCTCCAGTGCCTTCCCAATGGCCTGCGAGATAAAGGCCGTTGAGATATGTTCTAAGCGGCCTTATGCCCGGTGCCTGCTCCCATCCGTATGCCGCGCCGCTCAAGTTGTTTGTGTATCTCTCAAGGGTTGCCGGGGTTGCTGACTCGATATGAACCGGATCACGCGTTATCCCGGGTATTATTGCCTCCACCTTTTTAAGCACCTTTTCTGTAAGCGTCTTCTTGTCCCTTTTCCAGTCCGCTGAAAACGATACTTCGCACATCTCATGTGCTGTGATGGAGTGGATGCCGGCAGGGGCCATAGAAGCGTCCGTGATAGTTGGTATCGTTATCCCTATCGAGCCTCTTTCGCTGAAAGGCGCATCATGTGAGAAATTTGCCTCCATGTCGAAAGACGGATACCATCCGATCGAAGACGCCTTGCCGTGAGGCCCGATGTCGCCCTTGAACGCTGCGTAGAGGATGAAAAACGAAGACGATACGTCTGGGAGCCGTTGCCCCAGAGCCCCTTTAGATGACTCTGTGCCTGATAAGAGCCTGCCGAACGTAGTATGAAAATCAATCGCCGATATGACGGCACGTCCGGTATATCTCCCGTTATTCGAGGTCTCGATGCCGACAGCCCTGTTGCCCTCGGTCAATATCTTAGTCGCTGAGGTATTCATAAGCACTTCAGAGCCTTTTGCCCTGATGCCTTTTACAAGGGCCTCAGCGAGCCTTTGCGAGCCACCTTTGACACGGTAAGCTCCGGAGTCGAAGTAGCTCATTACAAGCGCGGCCATCGCTATAGCCGAGGCCCTGCTTGCAGGTAGATTGTAGAACGGGCACCTGTCAGACAATACAGCCTTCAATCGTTCGTCTTTAATATGAGCGTCGAGCAGGTCTTTGTAGGTAAGACGGCTGGCGCTTATAAGCCTCTCAGGTATCAGCTCGTCAGGTCTGGTGCCTGTTATGAACTCTCCCCACGCCTTTATCTCCGAGTACAACCCTGTGAGCTTGGAAAAAAAAGAGTCTATCCCTCCACGCTCTGACCCAAAGAGCGATTTGAGGTCTTCGATATACCTTTCAATATCCGCGTGGACATCTATCGTCATAGACGGGAAGACGGACCTCCTTATAGGGTCTATCGTTATCGGCACTATCTCATCTTTAACACCGAGCGCCTCCAGGACTCTTGTTATCGGCCCGTTAGCGTCAAGGCCGCTGAAGCAGTCGATGGAAGAATCGAAGGTAACGCCCTTTCTTTTAAACGACTGGAGATAGCCGCCAGGCGTCGAGTTCTTATCGATGAGAAGGGTCTTAAATCCTTTTGACGCGAGCCTGCCTGCCGAGACAAGGCCCCCGATCCCGGCCCCGATCACTATGCAGTCGAAGTCAGCCATGAGTGCCGCCTTTTTTCCCTTCTACCATCGCTATCATGGCAGGCAGTATTGTCAGAGATGTGATGAGGCATATGACGACGCCTATGGTTATCACGGCTCCGAGCGAGGCAATACCAGAAAAGCTCATCGTCATGAGAGAGCCGAAACCTGCGAGAGTCGTAAGCGCGCACATGATGACAGACTTCCACGTCCTGCCAAGATTTGCGCAGATGTCTCCCGTCTGTTCAAGATACCCCTGAAGCACATATACCGAGTAGTCTACGCCGATGCCTAAGATCAACGCTACTGCCGCGATATTCATGTAGTTGAACTGTATCCCGGCGGTTACCATGACGCCGAGGGTGAGGATGAAGTCTGCAAGAAGCACGAACTGTATGAGGAGAGCCCACTTGACGGACCTGAACTGGAGAAAGACTACGGCGGTGATCATCAGGAACGTAAGGCCTGCGGCGATAGAGCTGTCTTTTATTATCGCGCGTTTGAGCGTCTTTAACATGATAGGCGCGCCTGTGAGGTAGGTTCCAGTTCCTGAGGTCTCGACAGCGCTTTGTACAGACCTTATAGTATCATCGTCCCAGCTTCCGTCTCCTGGGGCGAAGATGTATGCGGCGGTCTTTATACGCTCGCTGTTGTAGAAGATACGGGCCCTTTTTTCGCCTGAACTGTCAAGGTCAAGAAGGGTGGCAGGTCTATCTATCAGAAGGGCCTCGGCGATTGTTGTTATATATTTTTTCTGGTATTCATCTGCCTTGAAACCGTTTTCCTTGAGCGCGGCAAGGAATCTCTTTTCAAGGTCGAAAGACGCCTCGCGCACCGCAGGCAGTTTGGCAAGAGCCCTTTGTTGAGCTTCAGGCGCAGGGAGGAATATTGCAAGGGATCTGTGCGATCCTGTTATCTTGGATTCCTCAAGGTCTTTGAGCTTCTCCTCAAGAGTGCCAAAGGCGCTGAAGAGCCTTTCTTTGTCTGTGGCGCCAAGAACGGCTATCAGCGGATTTTTTCCGGTTGAGAAGGTATCGGAGACCTTCTTTTCAAGTGTTGAAACAGGGCTGTTTTTTATGCCGATCGACTGCGGGTCTGAATCGAACCTGAGAGACGGGATAATGACTGCGCTTATTGCGAGAGCGGCCCCTCCGATGATAATGACAAGACCCTTTCTTCTTATGATACTTGATGCCGCCCTGTCGAGGATGAAGGCCTTCGCAGGCCTCTTCGATGCGAGGGGACCTGGAAAGATGGACAGGCACGAACACATAAAAAAGACCATCATCAGAAGGCATGAGACGACGCCTATCCCTGCTATGATCCCGAACTCGTAAAGGCCGCGAAAGTCCGTGAATACGATAGATAAGAACGCGAGGGTGGTCGTTACCGCGCCTGTTGCTACCCCCGGCAGTACCTTTGTGAACGCCTCGCGGATCGAAGCCGCAGTGTCGCCCGTCTCTCTGTAGGCCTCCTCCCACCTGTTGAAGATATGTATGATGTAGTCTATGCCCATGCCGAGGAGCATGACCGCTACGACGCTTGATACCATATTAAGCCCGCCGAAGAGCAGGTAGGCGGCCCCCAGCGTGTAAGAAAGGGCAGATAAAAGTGTAGCGGCAGTGATCAAAAGGACCAGAGGCCTCTTCCTGTAGACGAGCTGAAAAAGGAGTATTATGACGACGGCTGAAGTAAGGAAGTTCGTCACGATCTCTTTTTTAAGAGATGAGTGGGCCTCCATGGCAAACGCATACGGCCCTGTGATGCCGATTTTTACACCGCTTGTCTGCTCAGGAACTACAGCCTTGAAGATGCCGTCTATCTCAGATCTGAACGATTCCAAAAACCTGATGTCTCTTGAAGGGTGCTTGGGCCTGACAAGGAGGAGAAGCATGGAGTTGTCTTTGCTGATGAAGTACCCGGTCTTCGAGGTGAAGCCGCGTCCCGGCATGTGACGGAGCATTATGGAGGCGAGATCCAGCGGGTCTTTTGATATAAGCTCTAACGTGGAAGGCGAGGATATCGGAGAGAGGATCGCCTCTTTGTTCTTCTGGATCTGTCTTTTCAGGCCGTCCGCGCCGAGGAGATCCTTGAGCTCGGCCAGGCCGTCAGCCCCGAGAAAGAGTGGGAACTTCTTGATCATCAGGCCGTTGGCGGATCTCATGGCGTTATATTCGACAGACTCGACGTAGGCAGAACCCTCGAGTCTTCCGGCGAGGTCTTCGACCATATCGAGATTTTCGAGGATATTTCTGTTTTTGGCCTCGACGACGACTACGAGGTTTTCCGCTGAGCCGAAGTCAGAGAGGAACCCCTTGAACTGGACCATCTGAGGGTCGTTTGACGGCAGAACGTCGGTCAAGTCAGTCTTGAACTCAAGCCTGAATATAAGAAGGGCGCAGATGAGACTGCCTATGAGGGCGATAGACGCGAGTACCCTGCTGTTGGCTGTTATGAAAGCTGAGAGTCTTTTGAATGGGTATTCCATCAGTTAGTTAAAAATACTATTGTGCGTGAGTGAAATCAAGGTTTTAAAAGACCCTGGCTCGATGTCTGTTGTGGTTTTTCGTGGGCGCGAGCCATATTACATTGTAATGTACAGAAACATGTTTTTATGATAAAAAATAAGAGGTTGAGATGAAAATATGGACTGAAGAAAAAAAGCATATCCTCGCAAGCCCAGGGGTCTACAACCTAGGCATCCGGAGCGCGGGTTTCATCCCGAAAAGGGTTGCCTACGCCGTTGCAGGGGTTGTAGCTGATCTCAGCTACGCCTTCTATGCAAGCGCTTCAGTCAACCTCAAGGCAAATCTTGCAAGGGTTTTTCCATCCGCAAGCAGGACGGAGCTCGATTCGATCGCCAGAAAGACCTTCAGGAACTATTCGAAGTACATAGTCGACTACGCAAGGTTCAAGACGATGGACAGGGCCGGTCTTTTCAGGGAGCTTGTCCGCATAGACGGGACCGAACGCATAGACTCGGCGCTCTCTACCGGCAAAGGCCTGATACTCCTGACCGCTCATCTGGGCAACTGGGAGCTTGGAGGCATTTTTTTCGGCAGGCAGGATATAAAGATAAATATCCTTACGGCAAGGGACTCTGACGCAGAGATACACGCTATAAAAGACCGCTACAGGCAGTTCCATAATATCAAGACGATAGTCATAGGCGACGGCCCGTTTTCAGGGGTCGAGGCGTTAAACGCGCTTTTGAGGAACGAGGTCGTTGCAATGCTCGTCGACAGGACTGAGACTGCCGGCGTGAGCGTGCCGTTTTTTGGCCATGCAACAAGTTTTCCGTCAGGCCCGCTCCTTCTTGCCGCGGCCTCGGGCGCGCCTATAATGCCGGCCTTCGTAGTGCGCGAAAGCTACGGCTACAGGGCTGTGGCCGAGGAGCTCATATACTACGACAGGGCAAATGGCGCCACCGATCGTGAGGTCGCGGCCTGTGTACTGACCGTATTCGAGAGATACATAAGGCAGTATGCCGATCAGTGGTATAACTTCGTCCCGATTTGAAGTCCTACGCATAAATAAAGAGCTTTCATGGGTCCTGATAATGCATTCAATAAAAACCTGTCGCAAGTCCAACACGCCTTTTTTGTTAATGGCGATACTGATCTCTGTCGCGACGCTTTTTGCCCCGGTCTATGCGCTTGGCATTGAGAAAGGCAGGAGGGGCCAACCGCTCGGACTGTCCGAGGCAGGAGCGGCGCTTAAGAGGCTTTCAGGCTTGCAGGCCGGTATAAGCTCCATGACCGCCCGCACAGTGCAGACGAAGACCTCTCCTCTTCTTGAAGGCGTTGTGCGGACCGATGGAAGGATATGGATAAAACGTCCTGCCTTTCTCAAGTGGGAGATAGACAGGCCTGAAAGGCTCGTTATAGTGGCAGATGCTGAGTCGATGACGGTATATCGGCCCAAGGCAAGGGAAGCGACAAGACGCCTTCTTGCAAACGATATGTCAGCCAGATATACGATGGAATTTTTCTCGTCAGGCATGACGCTTTCAATGGAGGAGTTATCTAAAAGATTCAGCGTTTCGGTATATTCGCAGGCCGCTTCGACTGTAGTCGAGCTTCGCCCGAAATCGAGGCTTGCAGGCAGGTTTCTGAAAAAGGCGGTTATAGCCTACAGCCCTGACGGGATACCTGAGTGGTTCGAGGTTGAAAACGCAAACGGGGCGATAACACGCACCGAGCTCGGCTCAGTCGATGTCAATACAGAGATACCGCAGGCGGCCTTTAAACTGCAGCTTCCGGGCGACGTTGTCGTAAGACAGCTCGGAGAGGAAGAGGTGCGCTGAGTGAGGAGGATTATCTGGGGGACCGTATTTTTTACAGCTCTGGCTGTAGCGGTATTTATGTGGGCCCCGGGGCTTGGGCCTGCGGAATTGAAGGCCATGATAAACGATTCAGGCGCTACAGGCCCTCTCATATTCATAGTCTTATGCGCTCTAAAGCCTATCCTTTTTTTTCTTCCGTCACTCGGCCTGACTGTGATAGCAGGGACTGTCTTCGGCCCTTTTTACGGTACAATATACGTAGCCATTGGCGGTGCAGGCTCGACTGCCGTAGCCTTCTACTTCGCCAGGTTTTTTGGCAGAGGCTCGGTTGAAAAGCTGATAAGCGGTAGAAAGACCCTTGTCGAGATTGATGAGAAGATGGCAACCGATGGTTTTAAGACGGTCTTTATGCTGAGGCTCTTTAATATCCCCTGGGACCTTGTGAGCTACTCGGCCGGGATCTCGGCGATAGGATTTAAGGAGTTTTACCTGAGCAGTCTTATCCTGCTCATACCGTCGAGCTTCATATTCACATACTTCGGAAGTAAGATCGGCGACCCGCTAAGTCCCGGTTTTATCCTAGCGCTCTTCCTTATCGTAGCCATGGGCTCAGTGCCCTTTATAGTCAAGAGGGTCAGGAGATGGCAAAAAACAGGCGAGTAGGGGCCTTGAGGCTCCCTGTCGGAAGGCTCCACATAGAGCTTACGAACAGATGCAATTTTTCGTGCGAGTTCTGCCCTGATTCACGCATGGTCAGGGCCCGAGGTTCTATGGACTTCGCCATGCTTTCCGGGATACTCGACGAGGTGTCTGATAAGAAGATCGCCTCTACCGTTTTTTTCCATGTCATGGGAGAGCCGCTCCTGTACCCGAGGCTTGTCGAAGGGCTCTCGTACGCCAGCAGCAAGGGGCTGGATACCTGTGTTACCACAAACGGTTCTCTGCTTTCAGGGCAGATGCTCTTCGCGCTTGCAGGCGCTGGTGTTTCAAAGGTGATACTCTCGCTCCAGACCCCTGATGCGGCTACCTTCGGACACAGGGGCGCAAGGGGCATAACCTTCGAGGAGTATTCCGGAAAGGTCATAGAGGCCGCGAGAGGGGCTATGAGCGACGGCAGGGTAGACCTTCGCATAAGCTTTTTATCTTCACCTCTCAGAAGGCTGATCTTCCCTGTGATGCCACAGGTGAGTATAGCGGATGACACAAAGAGCTTAAAGAGGCATCTCTCGGACTGGGCAGATAAGATACTAGGTGGAACGAAACATGAGCCGCTGTTAAAGGACTTCCGCTCAAGGCTCAAGTGGGTATCGAGCTTCAAGAACAACTCGATACGCCTTGGGCCGAACGTTTCTTTTGATACCCGCATCATGGGCGACTGGGCCGTTCATTCCATAGACGACGGCATAAAGGCGCGCTTCGGATATTGCCCGGCGATACAGGAGAACTTAGGTATACTCTGGAATGGGGACGTCGTATTTTGCTGCGTCGATTACGAGGGTAAGACCGCGGTAGGCAACCTCAAGGACAAGACGTTAGAAGAGTGCCTCGCCAGGGGGCAGATGCAAAATGCGCTCAAGGGCTTCAACATGCTGAGGATCACCCATCCGCATTGCCAGAGGTGCATAGGGGATAAGAACCTCTTAAACGCGGTAGTCCGCCAAGTTGGTTCTATAATCTACTTCAAGGGGTTGAGAAGGCTTTTTCCGGGGACTGCGGCGTAGGTGCGCGGCGGCGAGCGTTTTAGCGCTTTAAAAACGAGAGGAGGGATCACGATGCAAAAGAGAATCTTTTCAGCATCTGCTATAGAGCGTATATTTAAAAACATATTCCTGTTTGCCGTCTGCTCTTTGCTTTTGGGGTGCGTGTATAATGTTGACTTCAAGACGCCTGATCAGTACAAATATTCAACGGCCCTGCCTCTAAACGTCGGTTTTCACATGAATAAGACTCTTGTGGGACAGATGTATTCCGGCAGGGCCGTCTCCTCAGGCATCGCAAACAGATGGGATGTGCCAGTCGGAAAGGTGACGCATGACTACGCGATATCATACCTGAAGGGCGGCTTTACCGGCTTTACGGACCTTGATGCGCTCGATAAGTCTGATGGTTATGACGCTGTCATAGAGGTCACCGAGATCAATTATTATATGCAGGGACAGGCCGCCCATAGCGATATCACTATTACCGCCCATGACCGTTCAGGGAGAAAGCTCGTTGATAAGAAGTACCACTCGGACGGCCCGTCAGGGTTCGGCAGGGTCTTCGCGGCAGGCGCGTTCGCTCAAAAATCAGCTATACGCCAGAGTACTCATGTTGTCATGGAGAAGATCTTCAAGGACTTCATGGTCGACTTCGCTTCTAATTTCGAGATGGTGATCAAATAGGTCAGGGCTGGAAAGGCATCTATCATTCCATCTGATTTTTGAGCGGCGAGCCCTCTGTAATATAATCTATGGTTTTTTTAAGACTCTGCTCGAAGAATAAGAGACGCTGCGAAAGGTAGAAGACCGATGACGAAGAAAAAACTACTGCTGATCTCACCCATAGCCGCAAAGTCCATAATGGGCAAGGACTTCTACTTCAGGCTCCCGACCCTCGGGCTACTGAAGGTCGCGGCCCTGACGCCTGAGGACTGGGATGTGAAGATCATCGACGAGAAGGTGGAGCCAGTGGACCTCAACGAGTCCGCCGACCTTGTAGGCATCACATCGATGACTCCTGCGGTAAACAGGGGCTACGAGATAGCTGATAACTTCCGGAGAAGGGGTATAACCGTCATCATGGGCGGAATGCACCCCTCGAAGCTTCCGAACGAGGCACTAGGACATGCTGACAGCGTCGTTATAGGCGAGGCCGAGGGGCTCTGGCCCGGCGTCCTCGATGACTTCAAGAACGGGACTCTCAAGCCTGTATACAAGCACAACGGGTATCCGAGCCTTGCCAACATGAACCGGCCTGATTGGGGGCTTTACAGGAACAAGGGGTATCTGCCGGTACACTTCGTCGAGACGACAAGGGGGTGCCCGCATGACTGCGAGTTCTGCTCGGTGACCAATTCGTTCGGCGGCAGGTTCAGGTCGAGGCCCTCAGAAGAGGTCGAAGACGAGATACGCCTCTTAAAGCCTTTCGACGGAAGGTTCCTCCTTAAAAACGTCGTCTTCTTCGTAGATGATAACATCATCAGTAACCGCGCTTACGCGCGTGAGTTTTTAAAGCGCATAGAGCCGTATAACCTCAAGTGGCTCGGTCAGGCCTCGGTTAATATCGCGAATGATGATGAGATGCTCCGGCTTATGCAAAAGAGCGGGTGCATGGGTCTTCTAGTAGGGTTCGAGACGCTTTCGACCAGCAACCTCTCCAGCGTCGGGAAGAACTTCAACCATCCGTCAAAGTACGCCGACGTGGTTAAAAAGATCCACGATTACGGCATAGGCGTCAACGGCGCCTTTGTCTTCGGTCTTGATGATGATGACGAAGGCGTCTTCGACACGACGAGCGAGTTCATAGTCAAGGCAAAGCTCGACGTATGCTACTTCTCTATACTGACCCCGTACCCCGGGACAGTCCTGTATGAGAGGTTTAGGAAGGAAGACCGGATAATCGACTACGACTGGTCGAATTACACTACAAGCACGGTCGTATACAAGCCTAAAAAACTTACGCCTGAAAAGCTGATAGAGGGTTACTATCAGGCGTACAGGAACGTTTTCGGATATACTTCGATATTCAGAAGGCTCTGGGGGACACAGACGCGCAAGAACTTCTTCTGGCCGATGAACTTCGGCTTCAAGCAGTCTGTGAATAGATCTATCGACAGGCTGAAGAAGGCAAATCCAGCATCTTTTAGAGGGGTTTAAGGGAGCCGTGAATAATAAAAGAGGAGACGGCCTGGCGCCGCGCGTACTTGTCCTTGACGGCATGTGGAACAAGACGCTGGCCGCTGTCAGGAGCCTCGGCAGACGCGGTTTTCATGTGACGGTAGGCGAGACTACCCGCTTTTGCGCCTCTTTCTTTTCAAGGTACGCGTCAAGGACCCTCATCTATCCGTCTCCTTCATCGAGGCCGGGTGATTTTATCGGATGGCTTATAGATGAGCTGAAGAGCGGCTCTTATGCGATGGTCCTGCCGACCGAGTTTGCAACTCAGCAGGTAATCGCTTCATGCGTACAAGAGGTAAGAAGGTATACAGGGTTCCCTTTTCCGGAAAAGTCTCTTGCGGATAAGGTTCATGATAAGGGCTGGCTCATGTCCTTTGCCGCTCAAAAGGGGTATCTCATTCCGAAGACGGTCTTTGTGCCTGAGATAGTGGATATAGACGGTATCTCAGAGGGTCTTACCTATCCGGCAGTGATAAAGCCGAGGCATAGCTCCGGTTCGAGGGGCATTGCATACGTCAGGGAAAAGAGCGGTTTCAGGGATGCTTACTTGAAGGTACATAGTAATTATCCTGACCCGCTTGTACAGGAGTATATACCGCCGATGGAAGGAGGCGGGTGCGGTGTCGGCGCGCTCTTCAATATGGATGGGGAGCCGAGGGCCGCGTTCGCGTACCGCAGGCTCAGGGAATATCCTGTGAGCGGCGGGCCGAGTACGCTGCGCGAAAGCATAGACGGCGCCGAGATCAAGGATATAGCAATATCTCTCTTGAAAGACCTCGGTTGGACAGGGCCTGCGATGGTCGAGTTCAGGATAGATCCGAGGGACTCAAAACCCAGGCTCCTTGAGATAAACCCGAGGCTATGGGGCTCATTAAACCTTGCGGTCGAATCAGGCGTTGATTTTCCGTATCTACTTCATCAGCTGTCAACTGAGGGCGACTGCGACCAGGTCTTTAAGTACAGGCTCGGGGTCAAGTGCCGCTGGCTGATACCCGGGGATATAATGCATCTTCTTACGAACCCGTCCCGGATCGCAGCGCTAAGGAAGTTTTTCGAACCTGCCGACGCGGATGATGTACTTTCGATAAGAGACCCGATGCCGCTTTTGGGAAGGCTTACGTCTTTCCTGCCTCTTATATTCGACGCTGATATGAGAAGGCTTCTTTCCAGACGGTGATTTTTTTTCAAAGAATAAATTTGAGGTGAAAGATGAACAAGTCCCGCTATCTTATTTTACTGATGCTGCTGGCCATATCTGTTTTCATCCCGTCATTAGCGCAAGCAGATTTCAAGAAGACCAAGGTGGCTGTCCTTGACTTCCAGCTCCAGGGAGAGGGGTTCGAGACCCAGGACATGGGAAAGATAGTGGCCGAGTGGATCATCACCGGTCTTGTCCAGGCCGGGAGGTTCGACGTTGTCGAAAGAAGCCTTCTTGAGAAGATACTCAAAGAGCAGGAACTGCCGATGTACGGCATAGTCGATTCCAAGAACGCCGCAAAGACCGGGATGATAGTCGGCGCCAAGGTCGTCATAACCGGCTCGGTCATGAAGCTCAGGCAGTTTACCGAGGTATCGGCAAGGCTCATTAACGTGGAGGATGGCTCGATCATAGCGGCGGAGAAGGTCAAGAGCGACTCGACAAGCAAGCTCGAAGACCTTGTCTCGCAGATGGTCGACAAGATTGTCTTGGATTTCCCTCTTGAGGGCTACATCGTACAGAGGGATGACAACTCCGTCCTTATCGATATAGGCAGGCTCGGCGGGGCCAAGGTCGGCAAAAAGTTCGTGGTCTATAAAGAAGGCAAGGTCATAAAGCACCCGAAGACAGGCGAGGTCCTAGATATCGAGCGGGTCGAGATAGGCGAAGTAGAGATCACGAGCGTCAAGGACAAGACATCGAGCGCGAACATAGTGAGCGAGCTTATCCCTGACGGCATATCTTATGGCAGTATGGTCAGGTCTTCAGCCGAGATCTCGGCTGAGCGTCACACCAAGCCGACAGGCTCTTCGCAGGAGGCCAGGCTGGAGTCGGTCGGTGATTTTTTCATAGGTCAGGAGTATTATATCTTAACGACGCTCCATACCGCCAGGAACCTGATAACATGGGTCAACAGGACCGATCTCATTCCTATGAGGACAGGCGAGAAGGTGATACTTACCGCCCTTGAGAGGAACTATGCCAAGATCAAGTGGAACAACTACGAGTACACCTTCGTATACCACGCGGCAAAGGGCCCTGACGCGCTGATGCTCTCGAAGTTTCTCTCAAAGGAGAACACCGCCGGAAGGATGACGACGCTCCCTGAGGCTGTAAAATCGTCCATATCGCAGGGCGAGGTCAAGATCGGGATGTCCAAGTGGGAGGTCCTCTACTCCAGGGGCGTTCCTGTGATCGCAGGCGACAGGAAGACCTATAACATGTCGCTCGACGACGTTTTGAATATGGACAAGTGGATATATTCGGAAGGCAGGATGGACAGCTATTATGTCGACTTCGCTGACGGCAAGGTCATCAGGGCGGAAGACTAGAGATGCGTAACGCCCTGAGCGTAGACCTTGAGGACTGGTATCACGTCTGCGGACAGAGCCGCTACTCTGATCCTGATGGCTGGGGCGAGTACGAGAGCCGGGTAACCAGAAATACGGAAAAGATTTTAGAGATGTTGTGCCTCGGCCAGGGGCCGCACAGGGCGACTTTTTTCGTGCTAGGTTATATCGCGGAGAAAAACCCGGCGCTTATCCGAAGGATCGCAGGACAGGGCCATGAGCTGGCTGTGCATGGATACTACCACAGGCGGGTCTTTGAGATGACCCCTGTTGAGTTTGAAAACGATCTCAGGGCGTCTATAGGTGTCGTCGAGGACATAACCGGCGAAAAGGTGCTTGGTTTCAGGGCCCCTGAGTGGTCGATAAGAGGTGAGGCGAAGTGGGCCTTCCCCATTATAGCAAAGGCAGGCCTCAAGTACGATTCGAGCACCGTGCCTCTGACTATGATGGGCGAGAGGGTTTACGCCAGGCTCCCGTACTCGATGGAGACGCCTTACGGGCCGCTTGTGGAGTTTCCGCTGACCACCTTCAGGTGCCTCTGGGAGAACCTTCCTTTTACAGGGGGCTTGCCTTTGAGGATTGCCCCTTATTGGTACGTATGCGAGCAGATCAGAAGGCTCAACGCAAGAGGCGTCCCGGCGATCTCCTACATACACCCGTGGGAGTTCGATGAGAGCCACCCTGAGATAGACCTGCCGTTTTCGAGGCGGTTCATGCATTACTTCAATATCAGATCTACGAGGCGAAAGATGGAGGGCCTTCTTAGGAACTTCCGATTCGCCCCTGTTAAGGATGTGCTTGGTCTATGAGCTTAAAAAAACTGCAGGAGGGACGTTGATGGACAGGAAGGCATTGGCAGTCAGGCGTGTTGCGGCAGTTTTTTTTATGATCTTCTTCTTCGCGTTTTCAGGTCTCGCCTTAGCTGAGGTTGCCGGAGACTTTAGTCAAAGGCTTACAGCGGCGCGTGAGAAGGTCGACAGGGTCGCAGAATACAAACTGAAGGGCGACCCTTCGTGGGAAAAGGACCTCAAAGCGGTATACGGCGAGCTACTCGGACTTATAAAGGAGAACAGGCAGTCGGCAGAGGCGTATTACCTTACAGCCAGATGCTACTATTACAACGGAAGCCCGCGTAAGGCCATCAAGGCCGCGAAGAACGCGATCAAGATAGACCCTTCATACGTCGATGGACTCGTATTTATCGGAGACATGCACGCAGAGATAATAAAAAATATCATCAAGAATGATTTTTCGACCAATCTCGAAGGGTCGATCCATTCAGACAGCAGGGACGCGACAAAGGTCTATGAGATGGCCCTGAAGGTCGTGGGGCTCTCGAAAGAGGCCGAGGCGAACATCTATCTAAAGCTCGGAGACCTTAATATCCTCCATGAGTCGCCTCAGAGAAAGAATGCCGCAAGGGCGTTCTGGCAAAAAGCCGCAGAGACTCTGCCTGAGGGCGTAGCTGCGAAGTCAGCAGTTGAGAGGCTGAATAAGAAATAGTTACGAGATTGCCCTCCAGGGCTGTCGGCAAGGGGAGGCTAAGGGAAAAAGGAACAGGCCGGGTGAAGGCCTGTCAGACAGAGACAGGCTGATTATCATAGAAAGAAAAGCAAGGTTTGAGTAGTTTCGCCGTCGCTTCATGCGTCATGGTTTTCTCAGGATCTATTGAGTCCACGATAAAACGCACAGGAGGCCGTATGCGCACTATCATCTCACTGACCTTAATGCTCTCTATGATCTTCTGCGGTCTGTCAGCGTCCCTTGCTCAAGACCAGCCCTGCGCTGACGCGAGTGAAGCAGGCACAAGGCTTAGGGCTGTTACAGCCCTGATCGACAGTATCCCTGATATGAGGGCAAAGGACGACCCTGCGCTTAAGATCACGCTCAAGGAGATGTATGTAGAGCTTGTAAAGCTCAATCTGGAGAAGCCGACCTCCGCGGATGTCTATTTTCAGATGGCGCGTTACTATCGCTTCAAGTCTCAAAACTGGTCTGCGATGAAGCACCTTGATAAAGCGCTTTTTTTCAACCCTCTCCATACAGGTTCTCTTGTTTTGAGGGGTGATATCTACTCCGAGAGGTTCAAGGATAATTTTCAAACCGGCTTTGAAGACTCTTATAAAAGGGCGAAGATCAATTACGAGGCCGCGCTTAAGGTCGAAGGACTCGCAAAAGAGGTCGAGGCTGATATATACCTGAAGCTCGGCGATCTCAACGACATCTACGAATTGCCTGCTAAAAAAGCCGAGGCACGCGAGTACTGGAACAAGGCCGCACTCTTGGCCCCGGGCAGCGCGCCGTCAAAGGCCGCAATCGTAAGGCTTGGAAAATCGGGCAAGACGACAGACTCGGATGGCGGGGCCTGAGATTGTTTTTATCGGCCCGTAGGTAGCCGCATCGCACCAAGAGCGCCATGCTCATATAATATCTATGCGAATTGATAGACTCTACATACGCTCTTTTCTTGCAAGCGCCATTTTTACCTGCACCTGCCTGGCGCTGCTCTTCGCCTTTGTCTATTCGACAGGGTTTTTAGGGCTTGCCATTATTTGCGCGACGGTACTTATACTCTTTGCCTGCCTGTACGGGTGGTTAAGATTTTTTGGCTTCGCAAGGCGGCAGACTGAGGCCGGGAGCAAGAGTTCAGGAGATGCCGCTTCTCCGCTGGCAGGTGAAGAAAACGTCAAAAGGCTCAAGGTCTGATCTATGGCAAGGAGAGTCGTTATAACAGGTGTCGGCATAGTGACCGCCCACGGCACAGGATACGAGGCGAACCTTGAGGGTATGCGTTCAGGCAAGGACTCGATCAGCTTGATAAAGGCTTTTGACGTCTCGGTCTACAGAGGTAAGACAGGCGGCGAGGCTAAAGGCTTTTCGTTCGATATGCCTCTAAAGACACTTCGTCGTGATCGTCTTGACAGGAGCTCACAGCTCCTTTTGACCGTAGTTGAAGAGGCAAGGAGGCAGGCCGGCATCACTCTTGACGGCACCTTGGCCCAGGTCTTTCTCGGCACTACGCTCGGAGGCATGATCTCAGGAACGCGGTATCACGCCGATTACATCAGGAAGGGCGGCGGTCTCGCACGGCCGTCTCTTCTTACGGATTATCTGGCCCACTTTCAGGGAGAGCACCTTATGGAGGAATACGGAATAAACGGTTCTGCCATGACGTTGAGCGATGCGTGCGCATCAGGTGCAAACGCCATAGGCTACGCCTTCCACTCCATCCGGGACGGGCTTACAGACGTCGCTATCGCGGGCGGCTACGACCCGATGTGCGAATTTACTTTTGCCGGGTTCAATTCTCTGCAGGCAGTGACACCGACGCTCTGCAGGCCGTTTGACTCGAGACGCGACGGGCTCGTCCTCGGAGAGGGCGCGGCGGTCCTGATCATGGAAGAGCTTGGCTCTGCCATAAGACGCGGCGCGAATATCCTCGGCGAGGTCGTGGGGTTTGGCGCCTCATCTGATGCCTATCACTCGACAAGGCCTGACCCTGATGCGAGAGGGGCTATATCTGCTATAAGGGCGGCCCTCGATGACGCCTGTATATCGGCCTCTGACATCGACTATATAAACGCGCACGGAACGGCGACGCCTTATAACGATCTTATGGAGGCAAAGGCTATAAACTCAGTCTTCGGAAAAAGGGCTGTGCCGGTAAGCTCGGTAAAACCGATGATAGGGCACCTGCTCGGCGCGGCAGGCGCTGTAGAGGCTGTAGTATCTTTAATGGCGATAAATGAGGGTTTTATCCCCCAAAATTTAAATTGCGAATCAGTAGACCCGGCGTGCCGGATAAACGTTGTGCGTGAGCCTGCGCCTAGGGCTTCTATAAAAAGGGTCCTTTCAAACTCATTCGGCTTTGGCGGCGCAAACGCCAGTCTCGTGCTGCAGGGGTTTTAAACGGCATGCGTCTGGTCATCACCGGCATAGGGGTTTTGAGCTCGGCAGGGATAGGCAAGGAGGCCTTCAGGTCTTCTCTGTTCTCAGACGCATGCGCTCCGCCATCAAGGGTTGGTCGCTTTACCAGGGAGATCTCAGGCTTCGAGGTCAAGGGTCTGGATTTTGAGAGCCGCTTTGAAGACCGCAGGTTCAGAAGGGCTTCTTTAACGACTAAGTTCGCCCTTGTCTCGGCAAAAGAGGCGTTGGCAGGCGCAGGGCTCGGAGGCTCGCCAGGTTGCCTTGACGGTCTGTCCGCAGGTGTAGCCTCAGGTGTGACGCACGGCTCACTTGCGTACAGCTGTGATTTTCACAGGGCCATCGTGACCGAAGGCGGATCGTCCGCAAGCCCCGCACTTTTTTCAGACTCGGTCTTGAACGCCTCTACAGGCTCGATCAGTCTCGCCTTTTCCGCAAGAGGACCGGCGCATACGCTCATCGGAGGTTCTACAGTCGGCCTGCAGGCGATAGGCCTTGGGGCAGGTCTTGTCAGGTCAGGGGCTGTCAGGGTATGTATTATATCATGCGCCGAGGTGATGGAAGAGATAAGCTCACAGGCGTACGCGCGGTTTTACGGTTTAAAGAAGAGCCAGGGCCAAGAGGCCGGCTTTGTCGCAGGCGAAGGCGCAGGGGCGCTCGTAATTGAAAGCCTCGAAGATGCCATTGCCAGAGGGGCGCGCCCTATCGCTGAGATTGCAGGGTGGGGTTTCAGGACTGCAGGCCCGGCAGGTGACGGTCTGGCAGGTGCGGTGGCAACGGCCCTTAAGATGTCAGGCGTTGACAGGAATGAAGTGAGACACATTATATCAGGTGCGAGCGGCGGCCCTTCAGATATTGAGGAGGCACAAGGGTTAGGCAGAGTTATCGCTCACGCGGCGAAGGTCGCCTCGCTCAAAGGATATATCGGCGAAGGGTTCGGCGCGGCATCAATCATGAGTTCCATAGTAGGAGCGCTCTCGTTAGCAATGGGTGAGTTCCCAAAAGATTCTGGCTATGTCATAGGCAGGCCCTGTTGGTCCTGGGCAGGCGACGAGGCTTCCGGCTCGCCTGAAAACTGCCTTATTACCGCCTGCGGGCCTACGAAAGAGGCCGGGGCATTGATCCTAAGGAAGGTCTAGGATGGAAGGGGCCGTGAAGGTTATCTCAGGCAGGTTGAACCCGTTGAAGCTCTTTCTTGTGCCCAGAGAGCTTACCGCGATGCTCATCGCCTTTTCAAAGGAAGAGGGGATCATCGGTGTTATGAAGGGGATGAAGGCCTTTACCCATAGCGCGCTCATGTCACGGCTCTCAACAGACCTCGGATATAAGCTCGATCTTCCTGTTAAGTCCCGCATGATCTCTACCCTTTGTGAATTTCTCTTTGAGTGCGGGTATCTCTCTCGCGCTGGTGTTGGCTCTTATTCTTATTCCGGTGGCCAGTCTTCCTGCGCGTTGACAGAGGCCGAGTTGACGCTAGGGTCTGATGAGAAGCCTGTTTTAGAGCGCCACTTCAACGGTCAGATGCTATTTTTCACTACCTGCCTTTCGGAGGCAGGCAGATTTTTAAGGGGAAAAGACTCTCCGTTCACGTTTACAAAGCGGTGGGAGTCGTTGTGGGACGGGTTCCTCGGTAACTATGAGTTCCAAACGCTTCGCACTATACTCTTGAGGCTCATGGACCTGAAAAATTGCAGAGACTACAAGGTGCTTGACCTCTGTTACGGCCTTGGGCACGGGGTCGCAGGCATCCTTGAACATGCGCCTGAAGTTTCGGTAACGGCGCTTGATTTCAGCGGAGCGTATAAAAAAGCTGTTGTCGATCGCGCAAGAAAAGCCGCCCCTTCAAGCAGTCTTGAACTCCTTGACGGCACATGGAAAGGGTTCGGAGACCCGTTGCCGCTTCCTGACTCATCTGTCGACGCGGTACACTTCACGTGCGCGGACCCGTATATCCCTGAGGCGCTGCGCGAAGGAGTATACAGGGATATCTACAGGGTCCTTAAAAAAGGCGGCACTCTCGGGGTCCTTGCGTGGTCTTATCCTGACAAAATGATGACGGTAGTCACGAACCGATGGGTCAGAAGGCAGATACTCGCCCATGACTTCATCGAATCAGTATGCGCGGGCTGGCATGGTTTTTATGGTATTGGCGAGACGGCCGAGATGTTCGAGCGTATAGGGTTTGCTCATAAACAAGGCCTCGTTCCGCTTGATTCGAACCTCGCTAGCGCGCTCTGGGTCATGGTGAAAGAGTGACGAGAAGGGTAGTTATCACAGGGATCGGGCTTGTTACTCCGCTTGATCAGGGGAAGGGAAAGGAAGCGTTCTGGGCAGGCGCGATCCAAGGGGTGAATGCCGTGAGGCCTATTTCTCTTTTTGACGCTTCTGATTACTCTACGGATGTTGCGGCTGAGATAACCTCTTTTGGCAGGCTGCGGCTAGGCAGATGGCAGAGATTCCTTGATATGGCGTTTGACAGCGTTATCATTGACTCGGCCATCGGCTGTAGCTCTACAGGCATGGATTGCGGCATAATCCTAGGGACTGTTCTGGGCGATATATTAGGAGCCGAAGACCCTTGGAGAAGCGGCGAGGCAACGCCTTTGTCTGCTACTGGGCTCTCGTCAGGGGCCGAGAGCCTTGCGAAGAGATACTCTCTAAGAGGCCCGGTGACGACCATCTCGACAGCGTGCGCCTCCGGTACCGACAGCATCGGCATGGCTTTCAGGTTGATACAGACCGGTGCGGCCGACCTCATCTGCGCCGGCGGCGGAGATACTCTCAGTGAGTTTGCCTTCAGCGGTTTTAACAGCTTAAACGCAATGACCAGAGACGTTGTCAGGCCCTTTGACAAGGACCGGACCGGGCTGGCGCTTGGCGAGGGGGCCGCATTCCTTATGCTCGAAGAAGAGGTACACGCCAGACGGCGCGGCGCGCGTATCTATTGCTCTATAGCCGGATACGCCTCCTCCGCGGACGCAAACCACCTTACAGGACCTGACAGGGAGGGGCGCGGCCTTGCAAGGGCTATCACTGCAGCACTTTCAGAGGCAGGCATAGAAATGGTCGATTATATAAACGCGCACGGTACTGCTACCCCGTACAATGATCTGATGGAGACAAAGGCGTATAAGAGCGTATTCGGTCCTTCGGCCTATAAGATCCCGATCAGTTCTATCAAGTCTATGATCGGCCATAGCTTCGGGGCGGCAGGGGCTATAGAGGCAGTGACCTCTGTAATGGCCATCGAGCGCGGTATGTTGCCTCCGACTATAAACCTTGTCACAAAAGACCCTGAATGCGACCTTGACTATTGCCCTGATACCGCGAGGGAGAAGCTCATCACGTCGGCTCTCTCGGTCTCAGCAGGGTTCGGCGGACAAAATTCAGCGATTATATTCCGCTGTCTGTGATTATGGAAAAAAGAGTTAAAATATCACGCCTTTTTTTTCAGAATGAGCGCGGCCCGGAAGGCTCTCAGGTCGCCCTCACAAGGACTATACTTGCCGAAGAGAGGCTCCTGCTCGGCTCCATCGGTTCATCTCTTGCCGGAGCCGGGCTTACGCGGGCTGATATCGAAAGCGCCGGGATCATCGTCGGCATCGATTCTGTCATAGATAAGATCAAAGAGTCTTATTTCAAGGGCGTGGCCGAAGAGGGCTCGCTTGGCGCGAGCCCTCTTTTTTTCCCGTATACCTCGCCTAACGTCCTTGCGGCGAGGGCAACGATCCACTTCGGGATAAAAGGGCCTGACATCACGATAGCGTCAGGTCCGCTCTCTTTTCTAAAGGCCGTGTCATACGCTTACTGTCTTGTCTCATCAGGCACAGTAGGCCTTGCGGTTGCGGCAGGCGTCACTGAAGGGATATCAGTCGCCATGCTCATCGGCCTTGACAAATCGGACCTCTCGATCACCTCTGTCGTGGAATCGAGGGTTGATCCTGATCTAAGGCCGGACGTATCTCTCTCGATGAGGGATACGTTTTCTATCTTTCAAGAGGCTTTAAGCGTTGCGGCCGATCTGCCGGTCGAGGCGTCTGATCTATCAGGCAATACCATACGGATAGGGTTGACCTTTGATAATGGAGTGGCGTTAAAGGAGGAGGCTTTTGTATAGTTTTAAAGGAACTACGGCCTTTGAAAGTACCGATTCTTTGCTCCGTTATCAGGCAGGGCTTCTTAGAGAATGCATCGATCATATCTCCGACAGGTCGCCTTTTTATAAGAGACTTTTATCCGGCCTCAGCTCGTCTGACGTATCATCCATCGAGGATATCAGGAAGCTTCCCATCACTACGAAGGAAGACCTCCAGAGGGACAACTGGGCGTTCCTGTGCGTCCCGAGGGAAGGGATCTCCGAGGTTGTAGCCACTACCGGGACTACCGGAAGGCCGGTCTTTTTCGCTCTGACCGAGAGAGACCTTGTGAGGCTTGCCGAGAACGAGAAGAGGGCGTTTGAAGGGATGTCCGTCGGCCGCGCAGATATCGTACAGGTCGCTGTGACGCTCGATAATCTCTTTATCGCCGGTCTTGCCTACTATTCAGGGCTCAAAGCGCTCGGAGCGGGTATAATTAGGTCAGGCCCTCAAAACCCGAAAAGACAGCTTGAACTTCTTGCCTCGCTCGAAGCAGGAGTGATAATAGCCGTGCCATCTTTCATGCTGCACATCGGCAAGGAGGCTGAAAAAGCCGGGATATCTCTCTCAGGTCTAAATGTCAAAAAGGCCCTTTTAATCGGTGAGACTATCCGCTCAACGGATCTTTCATCAAACAGCCTTGGTACCTCGGTAGAAAAGATGTGGGGGGTGGAGACTTTTTCAACATACGGGATAACCGAGGCCTCTACCGCTTTCTACGAGTGCGCCAGTCACAAGGGGCTTCATGCGCACCCTGACTTCGTGTACGCCGAGATACTCGATGACGACGGGAACCCTCTGCCGGCAGGACAACCCGGTGAGCTTACAGTGACAACCTTTCAGGTAGAGGGGATGCCTCTTTTGAGATACAGGACCGGCGACGTGACCTTTATGCTCGAAGGGAAGTGCGAGTGCGGGTCGAATGCGCAGAGGCTGGGGCCTGTCGTAGGCAGAAAGTCTCACAGGCTCAAGGTCAAGGGCACGACCGTATACCCCGGCGCCATAGAGAACGGACTGCACGCCGTAGATGGCGTTGTCAACTTCCAGATATGCGCCAGCAGCGACACGGAAGGGTCAGACATGATACTCGTCAGGGTCGGCTCTGAGGATGTAAGCCAGGGCTTTATTGAGAGAGTCCGTTCTTCGATAAGGTCGTACGCCAGAGTGACTCCTCTGGTCGAGGTCCTTGCCCCTTCTGCTGTCGAGGCGCTTCTTTTTGAAGGTGGCAGGCGCAAGAAGATGACCTTTGTGGATACGAGGGTCTCCAAAGGCTAATGCCTTTACACAACCGCTCGTATGTGATATAAAACAAGGGTTTTGCCATCTCCGGATGTGCAGGGGCGGTCATAGGATATAGCCGGATATTGCCGCTTTAGAGGGCCATAAATCTTTGCGGAGGGTCGTTCGCATGTCTTTGAACTATGAGGTTATTCACGGGCTTGATTTTACGGATGAGCAGATCCAGGAATCTCTCTTGAGAGGCGGTCTGCTTTCCATCGAGCTCGAGTTCAGCAGGCGCTGTAATCTGAGGTGCGTTTACTGCTATTCAGAGGCAGGTGACGGTCTCAAGGAAGAACTTTCTCCTGAGGAGATAAAAGGCATCATCGACCAGGCGGCTGACCTCGGCGCGAGAAAGATCATACTTCTTGGCGGCGGCGAGCCGCTTCTCTATGAAGGCATCAGGGACGTGATCGCATACATCGACGCCAAGGGCCTTGAGCAGACGATCTTCACCAACGGGCTACTTATGACAGCGGAACTTGCCAAGTACCTATTCGATCATAACGCTTCTGTCGTCATAAAGCACAACAGCTTCATCAAGAGGGTCCAGGACAGCCTTGCGGGCGTCGAGGGCGCCTACGAAAAGATTCAAAAGGCGATAGTACACCTCTTTAACGCAGGCTACCCCAAGGGCAACAGGCAGATGGGGATACAGACCGTAATACTCAGGCAGAACCTCGCGGAGATACCGTCGATGTGGACCTGGGCAAGGAAGCTCGGGGTTATCCCCTACTTCGAGATACTTACGATGCAGGGGAGGGCGAAGCACCATCCTGAGATAATCGTCTCCACCGAAGAGATCCAGAAGGTATTCGACGAGCTTCGGAGAATCGACCTGGAGGAATTCGGAAACAAGTGGTCAGCGCACCCGACGATAGCATCGTTTACCTGCAAGCGCCATCTCTACTCATGCCTTATAAATTCGCAGGGCTATATCCAGCCATGCACAGGCATCGACCTCTTTGTCGGCAACGTCAGGAAGGAGAGGCTCTCCGATATCCTGAGGGGAAGCCACGTTATACAGGACCTGAGGAGGATCAGGACCAAGATAGAAGGGCCGTGCAAGACCTGCGATTACAGCGCTGACTGCTACGGCTGCAGGGGCAACGCTTTTCAGATGACAGGCAACTACCTTGCTTCAGACCCTGAGTGCTGGGTCTCAGGCAAGGAAGGCGGCGGCAACCCTGTTGATCAGAGATCGGACTCGAAATGCAAGTCCTCCTGATATCAGTCAATCGAGAGACCGAGCCGTATCCTGTCGAGCCTATAGGTGTTGCCTATGTGGCGGCCGCGCTTAAAAAGGCTGGCCATGAGGTAGCGCTCCTTGATCTGTGCTTTGAGGGAGATGCGGCAGCGGCGATAAAGAGGCTTCCTTCAGAGTTTATCCCCGGTGTCATAGGCATCTCCATAAGGAACATAGACAATCTTACCTATCCTAAAAGCGTCTTTTACCTCCCTGCCATACGCGAGGTCGTCCGTAACGTCAGGTCCGTTTGCAACGGCCCGATCATAGCAGGCGGCTCCGGATTTTCGCTCTTCCCTCATGAGACTATCGAATATCTCGGCGTTGATTACGGCCTTATAGGCGAGGGCGAGGCCTCTATGGTCGAGTTCGTCAGGCGCGTCGAGCTTGGCTCTGAATTTGACGGCGTCCCTGGGCTTATCGGCAGTGGTTTAAATAGATTTTGTCCGCCGGACCTCATAACTGATTTTACGGTCTCATCTCCGGCCAGAGAGCTTCTTGACTACCCCGGATACGCTTCGGCCGGAGGGATGGCCAATGTCCAGACGAAGAGGGGATGCCCGTTCGAATGCGTCTATTGCACCTATCCGTTCCTCGAAGGCAGGAAGCTGAGGCTCAGGGAGCCGCGCTCTGTAGTAGACGAGATTGAGACGCTCTACAGGGACCGCGCCAGAGACTACTTCTTTTTTGTCGATGATATATTCAATATGCCGGAAGGACACGCAATCGGCATCTGCGAGGAGATAATAAAAAGGCGCCTTGATATCAGATGGGCCTGTTTTTGCACCCCGAAGGGGATAACCACAGGTCTTTTAAAGGCGATGAAAGCGGCAGGGTGCGCCGCTATCGAGTTCGGCACAGACGGCGGCACTGATGCGACGCTCAAAGCCCTTGGAAAGGGTTTTACAGTGACTGAGATCGAAAAGGCGCAGCAGTTGTGCGTGGAAGCCGGTATCGAGGCCGCGCATTATCTGATACTCGGTGGTCCCGGAGAGACGAAAAAGACCCTTCACGAGACCTTTGCCCTTATGGAGAGGATACGGCCGAGGGCTGTCATAGCCATGCTGGGGGTGAGGATATACCCAGGGACATCGCTTAAAGACCTTGCCTTGAAGGAAGGGCTCATTGAAAAAGGCGCGTCTCTTCTTGAGCCGGTCTTTTATATCTCAGAAGGCGTGAAGGGCTCTTTGCTGGATGACGTCGGCGGCTACGCGGCGGGAAGGCCCAACTGGGTCGTTCCTGGTCTCGGTATCCGTTCAGGCGCAAAGATCGCAAGGACGCTTGCTCAGATGGGGAAAAAAGGCGTCATGTGGGATATGCTCGGTTCATAAGGCCGCCTCGGATTTTATTCTTTATTAAGAACTCCCGCTATAATAAAATATAACAAGCCGCAGGTTTTAGTCTTGGTCGTGGGCAAGCAGAAGTATCTTCTAATGGGTTTTGTCTCCACGGACCCTGCCTTCAGGCGAACGGAGTCTTATGAGCCATGATAACCGTGTTGTTATAGTCACCGGAGCTTCGCGCGGCATAGGGGAAGCTATCGCCATCTCATTCGCTTCATGCGGCGACAGGGTCGTAGTCAATTACCTGAAGAGCGATGAACTTGCCGAGGCCGTAGTTGAGAAGGTGAAGGCCGCAGGAGGCGACGGTTTTGCTTTTAAAGCGGACATATCAATATTTGACGAGGCTATGGCCTTGTGCAAGGCCGCTGTAGATAGGTACGGCCGCATAGACGTGCTTGTGAATAACGCAGGGGCTTCATCGTCAGGTTTTCTTATGCTCACAGGGCCTTCGGATTGGCGATCAGCGATAGATACGAACCTGACAGGGGTATTTAATACCTGCAAGGCGGCGCTCCCGTATATGTTCGATGCCAGGAGCGGCGTGGTAATTAACGTCGCGTCCCTCTCCGGCATCACAGGGCTTGCAGGAGAGGTCCCGTATTCAGCGGCTAAGGGCGGCGTCATAGCGTTTACTGCGGCGTTTGCCAAGGAAGTCGCCAGGTTCAATATCAGGGTCAATTGCGTTGCCCCAGGTTTCATCGAATCCGAGATGACTGACAAGATGAGCGACGCTGAAAAGAAACGGCACTCCGGGACTGTGCCGTTAGGCAGGTTCGGAAGGCCTTCCGAGGTCTCAGGCGTAGTCAGGTTCCTTGCCTCTAAGGAGGCCTCTTACATAACCGGCGAGACACTTGTTGTCAGCGGCGGTCTGCCGTGATCACCTGAAGGGCCGCTTATGAACCCGATATCTGTTCAGGTTGCCTGAAAAGCTCAGGATTCGCGGCGTGCTTCTGTCCAGGCCGCATGGTGAGCTTTGGTACCGATCGAGCGGTGCGCTAATCAACTGACGAAGAGGAGACTTGTTTTGGAAGAGATAAAGACCAGGCTCAAAGAGATGCTTGTAAGAAGGCTTAAACTCAACATGGCCCCAACGGAGATCATGGATGACACGCCTTTGTTCGAGGGCGGGCTCTCCCTTGATTCCATAGACGCGCTTGAGATAGTCGTAGGCCTTCAGAAGGAATTCGGCGCTGTGATAACTGATAAGGCGCAGGCTGAAAAGATACTTGTCTCAGTCGATACCATGTCTCGGTTTCTGTCCCCAAAGGCATAGATGGGCTACGACCCCCGCGACCCGATAGACGCGATGAATAGCCTTCCTCACGCCTATCCCTTCATCCTTCTAGACAGGGTGGCGGAGCTTAGCGCGTCAAGGGGCGTTGCTGTTAAAAACGTGAGCGGCAACTCTTTTTTTTCTTACGGTCGAATGGAAGAGTCTTTGTTCCTGCCGGATATGCTTCTGATAGAGGCTATGGCAGAGCTCTCAGGTCTTGTGATGAACTTCGGTCTGACAGACCGGAGGGCGGCACTCCTCGCGGCAATAAGTACGATGCGTTTTGAAAGGCGCGTTACCGCCGGTGAATCCATTACCGTAACCTCTGTTTTGGAAGGCTCGTTCGGTCGTGTTGCGAGCTTTATTGTTGAGGCCTCAGTCGGCTCAGTCCGGATAGCGGCAGGCAGGCTGACGCTTGCCTGCGCGGAGGCAGAGGTCCCTTCAGGCCAAGTCGTCTCAGGCATACAAATCAGATGATCGGATCCTTCCCACAGATGAAGTTCCTCGTAGTGATACCGGCTTACAACGAAGAAGAGAAGATACAGGCCGTTGTCAACGGGGTCCACGGCGCAGCCGGCAGGCAAAACTGCCTCGTAGTTGACGACGGTTCTACCGATTCGACCTTGCAAATCCTCATAGGCCTGGGTACCGCCTTTATAACCCGTAGGCATGCGGGCAAAGGCGCGGCATTGAAGGCCGGTTTCGAGTACGCGATCTCGAACGGCTTTGACTGGGTCATAACAATGGACGGTGACGGCCAGCATGACACCGGTGAGATAAAGGCCTTCCTTGGGGCCATAGCCGGAGGCGATACTGATATGGTTGTCGGAACAAGGATGCTCGATACAGCCTCGATGCCTTTTGTAAGGCTTGCCACCAACAGGTTCATGTCGTCTCTTATCTCATCCATAGCGGGCCGCGCCATACCTGATACCCAGTGCGGTTTCAGGGCTGTCAGCTCCGAGGTTTTGAAAAAAGTAGTCTTACGAACGTCGCACTACGACACCGAATCAGAGCTTCTGATAAAGGCCGCCCGCCTGGGGTTCAGGATAACATCTATTCCTATAACGACCATATACAACGGCTCGAAGAGCAAGATAAACAAGTTTAACGATACGCTCCGTTTCATAAGGCTCCTTATGAGGATATCGCTAGAGGGCAAAAAGAGATGAGCAGGACCTTTACGACCCCTGTCACTGTAGCCTGCAATATCTGCGGCTCATCAAAAAGCACGCCTGTGACGGTTCAAAACACCTGCACTCTCGTCAGGTGCGTTGATTGCGGCTTTGTCTACGTCAACCCGAGGCCGGCTGATTCCGCCTACAAAGACCTTTATGTCGATTATCTGCCTGACAGGATGGATGACCCGTTCGCGTGGAAGCGGTACATGGCAGAGGTATTTACGAAGACCGCGGATATGATAGAGACGGCAATCCCGGAGAAAGGGACGTCACTAGATATAGGATGCGGCTTCGGTTTTTTCGTGGAAGAGATGAAGGAGAGGGGTTGGACGGCCTCAGGCATCGACATATCAGCGAAGGCCGTAGGTTTCGCAAGCAAAAGGGGGCTTGACGTAAGGCTCGGCTCTATCTCTATGGAGGCCTCGGGTGCAGCCGAAGGGTCTTTTGACGCAATTACGATGTTCTATGTGCTGGAACACCTGCCTGACCCGCTCGCTTTTCTGAAAAAGGTACGTTCGTTATTAAAACCCGGCGGGGTGCTTGTGATACGCATTCCGCATACGACGCCGATAGTCAGGCTCCTGACTATTATCGGGATAAAAAACAATCTCTACGACCCGCCATTCCATCTCTCTGATTTTTCACCGGCGTGTACGAGAAATATACTTGAAAAAGCCGGGTTCATAGAGACCTGTCAAGTCATAGGCGGCGCAACTCTCCCTGAAAATACAGGGCCGAGGCTTGTCAGCAGGCTATCAAACGTGGTTGCGGATATTCTTTTATTTCTAAGTGGCGGAAGACTGCTCCTGTCGGGAGTAAGTAAGACTACGCTTGCCAGAAGGCCTCTCAGTTGACCTTGTCAAGGTACGTGATGAGCCTTTTTCGTATATCCATATCTGCCAGAGCTTGTGCACGTCCTTTGCCGTCGGCTATCAAAAGTTCTTTTGGCTTTTTCGCTCTGTCGTAGAGCTTAAGGCCGCTCCTTAGCGGTATCTCCTCGTCCGCGTCAGCGTGGATGATTATCACAGGTATAGGGCTTATCTCATCTATCCATCTGTTCGGGCTGTATGAGTCGTCTGCAATGCCTGGAAGCAGATCTCTATAAGAACGCTCTGCGGCGATGGTCTTCAGCTTTTCAGGCCTTAAGTCCTCGCGGCTCGCAAACGAGCCGTCTATGATCAGTCCGCTGATACTGTCTTTGTGCGCAGAGTTGGCAAGCGCGTATACGGCCAAGGCCCCGCCAAGGCCTTGCCCCAGGATAAAGACCGGATCTCTTTTTACATCTGCGAGCATTAAGGCTGTCTCTATCGCGGCTGCTATGTCGATCCGTATCCCGGCTGATGTCGGACTGCCGTCGGATCTGCCGGAGCCGCTGTAGTCGAATGCGAATATGTCATACCCTGCGTCCTTGAGCCAGAGCAGGTCGTCGGTCCGGTCGCTGGGTTTCTCAGGATAGTCGTGAAAGAAGATGACCGTGCCTTTTTTAGGCGCGCTTGATCTGATGAGCCGGCCGTGTAGGTTGACTGAATCGGGTGTCTTGAAAAAGACGTCCTCATAACCGCCTCTGTCTGCGGCTAGGGCCTCTTTTTCAGCAGTAAGAAAACCCGGGCCGCACACGAATACGAGAGGGATAACGATAGAGAACAGGGCGAGGAAGATACGGGCTCTTTTCTTCTTCATCAGGCGCTACTCGCTTGTCTTTCGGTCTTATCCGGGAAGATGCGTCATGGGGCGTTGTTTGACGGCAGGGTAATATCTTCGCCTTGATGCGGTTATCTTCTGATGATCAGGTGGCATTCTCCGGATGATGGACTACAGGCTTGACGACGATATTCTATCTCCGATCATCCTATAGCATACCACAGGTTTTGAGGTTTGCATTGTACGCGTCCAGGCAGGACCTGTCAGGCACTACCGTTTTGCTCAAGCGATTATGGTTTTGATTCCAATCGGAAAAATGCTATTATCTGCGGGGATATCGGACCGTATATGAACATCATCTCTATTGTAAAAGGCCTTATAGACCCGTCTGTAGCTATCGGTTCGCTTGCCCTTGCCGGGCTTGAAAAAGAGCTGGCCCTGGCGCTTGATCTCTACTGGGAGAGCGCAGGCCGAGTGTTAAGCGGCAGCGGCATAGTGCTACGCAACAAGCCCGACGGTTTCACATCCCTTGAGAAGAACTTCTTTTCAGCACTCTTTCTCTACTCGTACCAGCGGGCAGGTATCCCTCCTTCCAGAAGGGCCATGTACGCGGCCATAAACCAGTGCCTGCGTGGCATGGTAACAGGTTGCGACAACATCCTCGACGACGAATACAAAAAGACGATAGATACCGATCTGCCCCAGACGGCTGTCAGGTTCAGGTCTATAATGGATATCATGGTCTCCGAGAGGGTGCTCTTCGATATCCTCATGAAGTCGGTGAAGAACGGCGAGTTCAGTTTTGATCAGGCAGAGGCCGCATGCAACGCGAGCCTTCACGCCCTTACGAAGAGCGGCGTTCAAGAGGCATCTGAAGAGGCCGGGGTCAAGAGGCTTCTTACCCCGGAGCTTGTACTTTCATCAGTCCACCACTACAAGACAGGCATCCTCTTTCAGGCCCCGTGGGCCGTGCCTGAGGCGCTCGAATGGGACGCGTGCAGTATTATAGATGAGATAAAGAACGGGCTTTATCAGATCGGCATCGGCTGCCAGATAATGGATGATATGGTAGACCTTGCCTCTGACATATCTAAAAGAAGGCACAACTACGTCTCTTCGCTTATCTTCTCGGAAGATGGCCCGTCGGCATGGGCAGGTCTCGAGGCTATGGCCGCAGGCGGCAAGGAAAAAGACGTGAGCGTACTCATGTTTCCAAAGGCAAGACAGATTGCTTCAGATAAGGCGCAGGAGTATCTGAGAGGCGGGCTTGAGGCGCTTTTCGAGCCGAAGTACCGTTTTATGGTCGAACCGTCTATCTCATTCCTGGCCGGGCGCATAGGCGCTGAGCGTCTTATTTCAGAATAGGGTCTATGCTGAAAATCGGGTTCTGGACTAAAACCGCTTTCTTTTTTCTCACTCGTTCGGGCCGCTCGACCCTTCTCCTTTCTTTCATGGTCCTTGTCTCGGTTTCAGCTCTTGTATTCCTCTCGTCCATGGCTGTCGGCATAAACGACGCGATGGTCAGAAACTCCGTAAGCCTCTATTCAGGCCACGTCACAGGCATAGACCTGCCTCCATCTGTAACCCCTGAAGACCTGATGGTCGATGGGGTCGCAGGCGTTCTTAAGAGTGAGCGCAGCGCGGGTATATTCTCAGCAGGCGCTCGCCGGATGCCTGCTGTCGTTGTAGCTGTTGATCCTGCGAGTGAGACCGGATTTACAGCGCTTGCTAAAAAGCAGATCGAGGGGAGTTATCCTGAGCAAGGCTCGCGTTCTGTCTATTTAAGCGCGTATTTGGCTGAGAACCTTATGGCGCATGCAGGCGACAGTGTAGATCTGAGCTTTGAAAGAGAAGTTGTCAGAGGGCTTCTTGTCTCAGGCGTATATAAGACAGGCGTCGACGCAATCGACAGGTCTATGGCCTTTGTCCCTTCAGGTGTTGTTGGCAACGGCGGCGACAAGGCAGGGTATTGGCATGCGGCAGTTTTCCTCGAAGATGGCGTAGACCCTGACAGGATAATAGCAGAGTACTCTCATCTGGCAGATGGGGAACTGAGTTTCAAGTCATGGGCCGAGCTTATGCCTGATCTTAAAGAGCTTATCGATCTGAACTATGTCTCGATGTCGATAGTCATGGTGATAGTATTTGCGGTTGTAGCGATAGGGATCTCCAGCTCATTTGGCATATTCATATTGAGGCATATGCGTGAGTACGGACTGATGAAGGCCATGGGGGTCACCGGAAGGGAGTTGACGCTTCTTATAACTCTTGAGGTAGTCCTGATGAATTCGGTCGCAACCAGTGCAGGAGCGGCCATCGGAGCGGTTGCAACGTGCGTTGCCGCAGGGGTCGGCATTGATCTGTCAGCGTTCACGTCACATAACAGATACTTCTCGGTATCAGGCGTCATATATCCAAGGCTTACCGTCTATTCTGTCTTGATACCTGTAGCGCTTTCGTTATCCTTCGGGCTCATCGCGGCTCTTTGGCCGGCCTCGATGGCGGCGCGAAAAAAAGTTGCTGATATTCTGAGGTCAAACTGAATGGTCGCGATCGATCATCTGAAAAAAGAATTCGTATCAGGCAGGGGGCGCGTATCAGCCCTTGTGGATGTCTCGTTCTCAGCTGATAAAGGGGCCTCTGTAGTAGTCCTGGGAAAGTCAGGTTCAGGTAAATCAACGCTTCTAAACTGCATCGGCGGGTTCGAGAGGCCGGATAAAGGCAGGGTCGTATGCATGGGCCGGGATATCCACTCTCTTTCATCAGGCGCGCTCAGCCTTTTTCAGAGAAGGGAGATGGGCTTCGTATTCCAGGGCGGCAACCTTCTTTCATATTTAACAGTTGAGCAAAATATCTATTTCCCTTTGACGCTAAACGGGATAACAGGCTCGGCCTCAATAAGCAGGGTCGAAGAGCTTCTTGATAAGGTCGGCTTGAAGGGAATTGAGAAGGCGATGCCTCAGGAGCTTTCAGGCGGCGAATATCAAAGGGTAGCTGTTGCAAGGGCGCTTGCCCACAAGCCTGCGCTCGTCGTCGCTGATGAACCTACGGCTTCTCTTGACAGCGCTACAGGCAGGGCGCTTACAAGTCTCATCTTCGGCCTATGCAGAGACGAAGGGACGACCGTAGTAATGGCAACACATGACGCCGATATAATAGCTCTAGCCGACCTTACGGTGCATCTCTTAGACGGCAGGGTCGTAAAATAACGCAAAGAGCAAATAATTATTGACATCAAACAGGCGATTTGAGATTATTAAAAACTCGATTGCACAGGCAGTAGCCTATGCGATCCGATAACGCCCCCGTAGCTCAGTAGGATAGAGCAACGGATTCCTAATCCGTGTGCCGGACGTTCGAATCGTCTCGGGGGCACCAATAAAACCAAGGGGTTACAGGTTTTTAGCCTGTAGCCCCTTTTAGTTTGACACATTGTTACGTGAAAGTTTTACAGACAGGCAGGGCTAATCAGCAATGTGAGAGTAGGCGAATAGCATCAAAATAACGTAGGAAACTCTATAGTAACATTGTCTACTTGACAGGGAGGCTTACGCCTTCATTGCCGCCATTTGACCTGTTTTCAACTCAAGTCAGGCTCATTCACCTGCTTTCAATCTGATTTTTACAAGGTCCGGTTTCTCTTTTCGACAGCCTATTTGATCTTTTCAAAACCCTACACAAAACCCCGTTGATATGCTATTATTTCAACCTATGCACCACTCTAACTTCGTCCATCTCCATCTACATACGCAGTACAGCCTGCTTGACGGGGCGATAAGGCCTGAGGCCCTGATCGCGCGCGCCAAGGAGTTCCGCATGCCTGCGGTCGCGGTTACCGACCACGGCAACCTCTTCGGCGCTGTCGAGTTCTACCAGAAGGCGATGGCCAAGGGCATAAAGCCTATCATCGGCTGCGAGGTATACGTCGCCCCTGGCTCAAGGCACGACAGAACGATAGCAAACAAAGGCGAGGGCGCCGCGTTTCACTTAGTCCTCTTGGTTAAGAACGCTCAAGGGTACAAGAACCTCTGCAGGCTCCTTTCAAAGGCGTATCTCGAAGGTTTTTACTACAAGCCGAGGGTCGATAAAGAGCTTCTAAAGGAGTGCAACGAGGGGCTTATAGCCCTTAGCGCGTGCCTGCACGGCGAGATCCCTTACCTTGTCGGGTCAGGCCAGATGGAGGCCGCTTTAAAGGCCGCCGAGTTCTACAAGGAGACATTCAACGATAGAAGGTTCTACCTTGAGATACAGCATAACGGCATAGAGGAGCAGGAGAAGGTCAACAAAGGGGTCCTTGAGGTAAGCAAACGCCTTGCCATACCGATAGTCGCCACAAACGACTGCCACTATCTTAAAAAAGAGGATGCGAGGATACACGACATCCTCCTTTGCATACAGACCGGCACCACCGTGAATGCCGAAGGCAGGATGCGGTTTTCAACGGATGAGTTTTACATGAAGTCGCCTGAGGAGATGGCAGAGGCGTTTAAAGATACGCCCGAGGCCCTTTCCAACACGATCGAGATAGCCCAGAGGTGCAACTTCGAGATGAAGCTCGGAGAAAACCACCTCCCTGATTTTCCACTGCCTGCCGGCGAAACACTCGATTCTATCATCGATACAAAGGCGGCCGAAGGCCTTGAGAGGCGTTTTGCCGCAATGATAAAAAACGGCGTTGACGTAGAAGCCATCAGGTGGCATTACCACGAGAGGCTCGCCAAGGAACTTAAGGTCATAAAGGGGATGGGATTTCCAGGCTACTTCCTCATCGTCAACGATTTTATCGAGTACGCGCGCTCGATGGATATCCCGGTCGGCCCGGGAAGAGGCTCTGCCGCAGGCTCTCTTGTCGCATATTCTCTCGGAATAACGAACCTCGACCCGATAGTCTATAACCTCCTCTTTGAGCGGTTTTTGAACCCTGATAGGATAAGCCTTCCTGATATAGATATCGACTTCTGTTACGAGAAGCGTGACGAGGTCATAAAATATGTGACAGCAAAGTACGGCAAGGAAAACGTCACGCAGATCATCACCTTCGGGCAGATGAAGGCCAAGGCCTGCATCCGCGACGTAGGTAGAGCCCTTGACATGCCTTACGGCGACGTCGACAAGATCGCAAAGCTCGTCCCTGCCCAGATTAATATCACTATCGAAGAGGCTGTGGCGGCCGAGCCGAAGTTGAAGGAGATGGTCGATAAGGACCCGCGCGTCAAGGAGCTTATAGAGGCGGCCATAGCCCTTGAAGGGCTTCCTAGACACGCTTCCACTCATGCCGCGGGAGTCGTCATATCAAACAGGCCGCTTGAAGAGTATCTCCCGCTGTATATGAGCCCCAAGGACGAGTCTGTAACGACCCAGTACACTATGAACGACGTCGAGAAGATCGGCCTTGTCAAGTTCGACTTCCTTGGCCTTAAGACCCTTACGGTAATAGACAAGAGCATCAGGCTTATAAAAGAGAACCGCGGCGTTGTGCTTGATATGGACAACCTGCCGCTCGAGGACGCGTCCACTTATGCGCTAGTTTCATCAGGCGACACCAACGGGGTATTCCAGCTTGAGTCCTCCGGGATCAAGGATATGCTCCGTAAGCTCAAGCCTGAGAAGTTCGAAGAACTTATAGCCGCAGTCGCGCTCTACAGGCCCGGCCCTTTGCAGAGCGGCATGGTCGATGACTTCATAAACAGGAAGCACAAGAAGACCGCTATCGTCTACGAGGTCAAGGAGCTTAAAAATATCCTTGATACGACATACGGGGTCATGGTCTATCAGGAACAGGTCATGGAGATATCCAAGGTGCTGGCAGGCTATACTCCGGGGGATGCCGACGTCCTTAGAAAGGCGATGGGCAAGAAGAACCCTGAGATGATGCTCATTCAAAGGACAAAGTTCCTTGATGGGGCCATCAAAAACAGCATAGCCCCCAAGAAGGCCGAGAAGATCTTCGACCTGATGGCAAAGTTTGCCGGCTACGGCTTCAATAAGAGCCATAGCGCCGCTTACGCGCTTATCGCCTATCATACCGCTTACCTGAAGGCGCACTATCCGGTGGAGTTCATGGCCGCCCTTATCAGCGCTGACATGGGCAATACCGATCAGGTCGTAAAGTATATCAATGAGTGCAGGGATATGTGCATCCCTGTAGACCCGCCTGATATCAACGAGAGTTCCATGGCCTTTACGGTCGCAGGCAACCGTATAAGGTTCGGTCTGGCCGCCATTAAAAACGTCGGGAGCGCGGCGATCGAGGATATGCTTGCGGTACGAAAGGACGGCAGGTTTACCGACCTTCTTGATCTGTTATCAAGGATAGACTCCAGAAAGGTCAACAAGAAGGTGATCGAAAGCCTCATCAAAGGCGGTGCGCTCGACTTTACAGGCCAGGAGAGGGCGAATATGATGGCCTCAGTGGATTTCGCAATGGAGGCCGCTCAGCAGGCGCAGCGTGACAGGGCGAACGGCCAGTCTTCTCTCTTCGGAGATATCGGCATTGCGGCGCCAAAGCCCACCGTTAAAGGGGTTGACGGCATATCAACGGCCCCGAAGTGGTCTGATAAAGAGCTTCTTGCATACGAGAAAGAGACGCTCGGGTTTTATCTCTCTTCACACCCTGCGGCAAGTTATCGCAAGGAGTTGGAACAGTTCACTACCGGCCCGATAGAATCCCTGAGGGAGTCTTCCGACGGCGACTCGGTCACCATAGGCGGCGTTGTAGCCGAGATCAAAGAAATACTCACTAAAAAAGGCGACAAGATGGCCTTTGTCCGCCTCGAAGATATGACCGCGTCCGTAGAGGTCGTGGTATTTTCAGACCTTTATAAAAAGTCGGTTGAGGCTATACGCTCTGAAAAGCCGCTGATCGTAATAGGCAGGCTAGACAGGGAGGATGACGAGAGGATAAAACTCGTCGCTGAGAATATCTCTACGATAGACGATGCAAAGACGATAGAAAAGAAGATAAAGGCGAAAAAAACCCATATAATGGCCCCGGCCGGTGGCCTTGACGCAGGCAAGCTCGGAGAGCTTAAAGAGCTTTTCGTCTCAAGGCCCGGGTCGTCTCCGGTATTTCTCCACCTGCTGTTCCCAGATGACAGAGAGGTCGTGATCGGCGTCAAGAGCGAGATCCGCATAAGCGCGGTAGAGGAGACCTTCTCCTTGATAAAGGGGATCATCACAGGGGCCCAGGTGAGGGTGGTATAGATCTGTCTGTTTTTTGCTTGGAATATTGCAGGTCAATAAGGTAAGCTTTATTAATAGAAGATAATGTGGCAGGAGACGAAGCGTAATGGTCTACAGGCATTGGCTTGATTTTGAAAAAAACGTTGAAGAGATATACAGGAAGATCGAAGAGCTGAGGACATCCGAGGCGGCAGGCGTATCTTTGCCCAAGACAGGCGAGGAGATATCAAAGCTTGAGAAGAAGGCCAAAAACATCCTCAGGGACCTGTACGCGAAGCTTACGCCGTCTCAGGTGACGTCTGTTGCCAGGCACCCTGAGAGGCCCTATACCCTCGATTATATAAACGGCGTCTTCGATGACTTCGTAGAGCTCCACGGAGACAGACTCTTTAAAGAAGACCCTGCCATAGTCGGCGGTCTTGGCCGCCTTGAAGGCGAGCCTGTCGTCATCATTGGCCATCAGAAAGGGCGCAACACCAAGGAAAAGGTCCTTCGCAACTTCGGCATGCCGAACCCTGAGGGATACAGGAAGGCACTTCGCCTGATGAAGATGGCAGAGCGTTTCAACAGGCCTGTATTCACGTTTATCGACACCCCTGGGGCGTATCCCGGCATAGGCGCTGAGGAGAGGGGGCAATCCGAGGCGATAGCCACAAATTTACTGGTCATGTCAGGGCTCAAAGTCCCTATAGTATCAACGGTGATAGGCGAGGGCGGAAGCGGAGGCGCCCTTGCGATAGGGGTCGCTGACAGGGTCCTGATGATGGAATTCGCCACTTATTCAGTCATTTCCCCTGAAGGGTGCGCCGCGATCCTCTGGAAGGACGGGACAAAATCAGACCTTGCGGCAAAGGCATTGAAACTTGACGCTGAGGCGCTCTTGAAATTGAAGATCATAGATAAGATCGTCAAGGAGCCGGTCGGAGGCGCTCACAGGGAGCCGTTGGCCGCTTTTAAGAGCCTTAAAGCTGCGCTTATCTCAACGCTTAAGGAGCTCGAGTCCATGGATAGGACAAGACTTACTGATGCCAGATATGAAAAATTCCGTTCCATGGGCGCTTTCATCGAGCCCAAGCGGTAGCAAGGGTTGGTCTCCTTTAGAAAATAGTTGCTTTTTATCTGCGCATAAACTAATCTATCTAATTAATATCAAAAGATTTTTCTGATGTCGACTCCGCAGGCCTCACCCTGTGTCGTATGATTTGATCTGTCTTTCTATCAGGGCTCTTGGGACTCCTGATATGAAGGGCTGGCGGCATCTCAGATAGACTGCTTTCAATAAAACCGCTTTTCGCGCGGGGCCTGCTTATTGCCTCGTAAAACCAGATAATGAAAAAAAGAGAAGAAAAAAAGCCTGTAGCACCAGCCTCTATCCCGACTATCGACGAGTTCAGGAAGGAGATAGACAGGATAGACGAAGAGCTCCTTGCCCTTCTCAACAAGAGGGCCTTGCAGGTCATAGAGGTCGGCAGGGTCAAGACGATGGAGAAGAAGGATTTCTACGTCCCTGATAGGGAAAGAGAGGTCCTTGCGCGGCTTACCGGCAGAAACAAAGGGCCGTTCCCGAATCAGGCGCTCAAAAACGTCTACAGGGAGATAATGAGCGCATCCTTATCTCTTGAAAGGCCGATAAAGATAGCCTTTCTCGGTCCGGTCGCCACATTCACGCATCAGGCCTGTATGCAGCACTTCGGCCTATCCGGCGAATTTCTGCCGAAAAAAGATATTTCTGACGTCTTTGACGACGTTGAAAAAGGGCGCGCTGATTTCGGCGTCGTGCCTATAGAGAACACCACCGAGGGGGTCGTCAGCCACACGCTTGACATGTTCGTCAAGTCGAACCTCAAGATATGCGCCGAGGTCATGTTGGAGATCGCCCTTGCTATTATGAACAAGACCGGCAAGATCGCGGATGTAGCCAAGGTCTGCTCTCATCCTCATGCGCTTGCCCAGTGCAAATTCTGGATCAAAAACAACCTGCCCAATGCACTTGCATTCGATGTCTCGTCTACCGCAATGGCGGCGCAGATGGCCTCTGATGACGTCTCAAGCGCGGCTGTAGCATCTTCGGCCGCCGCAACGCTTTACGACCTGCGGATCATAGAGAACCATATCGAGGATAATACCAATAACTTCACGCGGTTTCTCGTGATAGGTAAGAACGAATCTAAAAAGACAGGCTCTGACAAGACTTCCCTGGTCTTTGCGATAAAAGACGCCCCTGGCGCGCTTTATACGATGTTAAAACCGTTCGCGAGACGTAAGATAAACCTCACAAAGATCGAGTCGAGGCCTCTTAAGACAAAGGCCTGGGAATACGTCTTTTTCGTCGACCTTGACGGACATATCACCGAGAAGAAGGTAAAAGACGCTATAGCCGAGCTTGAGCTGTCTTGTACCTTCCTTAAGGTACTTGGCTCTTATCCGAGGTCCGGTTGAGCCGTACCTGCCTGTAAATACGCGTACTATCGGGTTGAAAATGAATAAATTGAGATTGAAGGTATCCCAAAACGTAGCCTCCCTTGTACCCTATCCTCCGGGAAAGCCGATAGAGGAGCTTGAAAGAGAGCTTGGCATAACAGGTTCCATCAAGCTTGCCTCCAATGAAAACCCTCTGGGGCCGTCTAAAAAGGCGATAAAGGCCGTTGCCGAGGCGCTGTCCAACCTCCACAGGTATCCTGACGGGTCGTGTTATTATCTCAAGGAACGGCTCTCTGAAAGGCTTGGCATCTCAGGGGAGTCCCTTATATTCGGCAACGGCTCGAACGAGATCATAGAGCTTCTTGTGCGGGCTTTCATTCGCGAAGGCGACGAGGTGGTGATGGCAGACCCGTCCTTTGCCGTCTACCCTATAGCGGTAAAATCAGTCGGCGCGATCTCTGTTCTTGTGCCTTTAAAGGATATGAGACACGACCTTGTTGCGATGGCAAAGGCGATAACACCGAAGACAAAGGTAGTCTTCATCGCAAACCCGAACAACCCTACAGGCACTATCGTCAGCTCGGACGAGCTTGAAAGGTTCATGAATGAAGTCCCCGAAGGCGTCATCGTCTGCATCGACGAGGCGTACTGCGAATTCGTCGAGGATAAGAAGTACCCTGAGTCTCTCAAGTATATCTCCGGCACTAAGCCGGTACTGATACTGCGCACCTTCTCGAAGATATACGGCCTTGCCGGCGCGCGCATAGGCTATGGCATAGCTCAGCCGGAGCTTATAGATTACCTCGGTAGAGTTCGCCAGCCTTTCAACGTGAATTCGCTCGCGCAGGTCGCGGCGATAAACGCCCTTGAAGATACGGAACACACTGAGGCTACGAGGCGCAATAACGCCGAGGGCCTTAAATACCTCTATGGCGAGATGGCCAGCGGCGGCTTCGAGTACGTCCCGACAGAGGCTAATTTTTTTCTGATAAAGGTCGGCGACGGCAGGTCGGTCTATGAAGAGCTTCTGAAAAAAGGCGTTATAGTCAGGCCGATGGCGAGCTACGGGCTCGGCGAGTATATAAGGGTCAGCGTCGGATTGCCAGAGGAGAACAGGCGTTTTGTCGCGGCATTCGCTCAGGTGGTCAGTTCAAGGAGATGAGCGGCGTCATTTGCGATCACCGGGGGGCTTGCGCTCCTATTAAACCTAATTGGGGAGGCGGTTTTATGATCATCGTATTGAAAAAGGATTCCACGCAGGAGACTATCGACCATGTTGTCGAAAAGATAAAGGGCACGGGGCTTGCCGTACATATCTCAAAGGGCAAGGAGAGGACTATCATCGGTGCGATAGGGGACGAAGCGCTTCTTGCCTCTATACAGCTCGAAGCCCTTCCAGGCGTAGAGAAGGTCATGGCGATATTGAAGCCGTACAAGCTAGTGAGCAGGGAGTTCAGGAAGGATTCGACCGTGATCGACGTTTGCGGGGTCAAGATAGGTGATACCCGGGTTCAAGTCATCGCCGGGCCTTGTTCGGTCGAATCCAGGGACTCGCTGATAGACTGCGCCAAGAAGGTTCAGGCGTCAGGCGCGTCCATACTCAGAGGCGGCGCGTTTAAGCCGCGTACATCTCCGTATGACTTTCAGGGCCTCGGCGTAGAGGGTTTGAAACTACTTGCCGAGGCGAAAAAAGCGACTGGCCTGCCGATCATAAGCGAGCTTATGGACCCGCGCGATACAGATGTGTTTTGCGAGTACGTCGATATAATCCAGATAGGCGCGCGCAACATGCAGAACTTCAGGCTTCTTACGGAAGTCGGCAAGGTCAAAAAACCGGTGCTTCTAAAGAGGGGCCTCTCAGCCACTATCAAGGAACTCCTCATGTCTGCCGAATACATCGCCGCGCAGGGCAACACCAACATAATACTGTGCGAGCGGGGGATCAGGACCTACGAGACCGCTACGAGGAACACGCTTGACTTGAGCGCCGTTCCAGTCCTCAAGGAAGAGACGCACCTGCCGATCTTCGTAGACCCGAGCCATGCGGTAGGGAGATGGAACCTTGTAGCCCCTCTGGCAATGGCAGCGGTTGCGGTCGGCGCTGACGGCCTGATGATAGAGGTCCATCCTGACCCTGAGAACGCGCTTTGCGACGGCGCGCAGTCTCTCAAGCCGAGCAAGTTCAACGTCATCATGGAAGACCTTAAGAAAGTGGCTCTCGCAGTAGGCAGGAGCATCTAGCCTCGGCATTCGCGGGGTTATAGATCCTTCAAGCCGTAGTTTTTTTAAAAAAACAGAGGGATAACATAAACGGCCGACATGTCAGGGACTTTCTTTTTTAAAAAAGTCGCAATAATCGGGGTAGGCCTCATCGGAGGCTCTCTCGCGATAGTCCTCAGGAACAAAGCGCTTGCCGGCTCTTTCGTGGGCATCGGCAGAGGCAAGGCCAATCTCGAGGCGGCATTGAGGCTCGGTATAATAGATTCATTCACTACTGACATAGAAGAAGGCGTCAGGGACGCCGACCTCGTGATCGTGGCGACCCCTGTTAAAAAGATATCCGAGACGATCAGAAAGGCCGCGCCTGCGCTTAAGAAGGGTTGCATAGTCACCGACGTAGGTTCGGTCAAAAAGGCTGTCATCGACGAGGTCGAGCCGATGATGCCCGAAGGCGTCCATTTCGTCGCCGGCCATCCTATAGCCGGTACCGAGCATTCAGGCGCTGAGGCCGCGTTCGCCGAGCTATTCATCGACCGCAAGTGCATCATCACTCCGACAGACCGCACTGACCGGGCGGCGCTAGAAGCCGTCAGACGGATATGGGCGGCGGCAGGGTCCGATGTAGCGGTGATGGACGCCGTAGTACATGACAGGATACTCGCCGCCGTAAGCCATCTCCCGCATATTATCGCGTACTCCCTTGTAAATACCGTTGCCGATATAGAAGACTCAGGCATCGACGCGCTCGGTTTTTCAGCAGGCGGGTTCAAGGATTTTACGCGCATCGCGTCAAGCTCGCCTGAGATGTGGGCAGACATCTGCGCCATGAACAAGGCATCTCTGATAGAGATGATAGAGGCATTCCAGGCAAGGCTTGAAAGGCTCAAGCGACTCGTAGCTTCAGGAGATTACGAGGCGATCAGGGGTGACTTTGAGCGGGCGAAGTCGGTCAGGGACTCGCTTTTGAAAACAGAGAAAAGCCAGAGGCAGGGTTAGAGTGGATACGAAGAAAAAAGATATTTTCGCCGGGACAGTGACTGTAGCCGAGGCCGGCGGCCTCAAGGGCGAGATAACCGTCCCGGGCGATAAATCCATCTCGCACAGGTCAGTGATACTCGGGGCGATCGCTGATGGTACAACCGAGATAGACGGTTTTTTGCAGGGCGAGGACAACTTCAGCACGCTGAAGGCGTTTCGTTCGATGGGGGTCGCCTGCCACCAGGTAGGGGCTAGGCTGACCATCACCGGGAGCGGCATAGACGGTTTGAAGGAACCTGATGACGTGATAGACGCGGGCAACTCAGGGACAACCGCCAGGCTTTTAATGGGTCTTCTTTCCGCTCAGAGCTTTTTCACGGTCCTTACAGGCGACAGTTCGCTTCGCAAGAGGCCGATGAAGAGGGTCGTAGCACCTCTTGTGAAGATGGGCGCATCGATATCAGGCAGGAACGGAGGAGCGCTCCTGCCCCTTGCGATAACAGGCAAGAGGCTCAAGGGCATCACCTATTCAACGCCTGTGGCAAGCGCGCAACTCAAATCAGCGATACTCCTTGCTGGCCTGTACGCCGAGGGCGAGACGATAGTCAAAGAGCCTGAAAAAAGCAGGGACCACACCGAGCGTATGCTCCGGCACTTCGGGGCCGATATCTCCGTAGACGGGACTTCTGTAAGGGTGACTCCTGCAAGGCGTCTTACCGGTTGCAGGATACGGGTCCCGGGCGATATCTCATCTGCGGCGTTTTTCATGGTGGGGGCGATGATAACCCCGGGGTCGGACCTTGTGCTGAGGAATGTCGGGACCAACCCGACAAGGACCGGGATAATCCATATACTTGAAAAGATGGGCGCCTCAATGGAGGTCATCTCGACAAGCGAGATCTCAGGCGAGACCGTCTCCGACATACGCGTAAGAAGTTCGATGCTCAATGGGTGCGAGATATCAGGCGCAGAGCTTCTGCCTGCGATAGACGAGTTCCCGATAATTTGTGTCGCTGCGGCGTTAGCCTCAGGCACAACGACTATCAGCGGAGCGGCTGAGCTACGGATTAAAGAGAGCGACAGGGTTGCCGTCATGTCAGAGGTCCTCACAAACGTCGGGGTGAAAAATACCGAGAAGGACGACGGGATAATCATAGAGGGAAGCGGCGGCAATTCCATAAGAGGCGGTCAGGTAAACAGCTACGGAGACCACCGCATAGCGATGTCGATGGCAATGGCAGGTCTCAGGTCATCGAATGGGGTCGTGATAGCAGGAGCCGAGAGCGTGGACGTCTCGTTCCCGGGTTTCTTCGGCCACCTTGCCAAGGTAAGGGTCTGATGGGGTCTGGGAAAAGAGGTCCGGTGATAGCCATTGACGGCCCCGGCGGAGTAGGTAAGACTACCGTATCCAGGCTTGTCGCAGAGAGGCTTTCCCTCAGATATATAAACACAGGTTCGATGTACAGGATAATAGCCCTTGGCGCATCAGACTCAGGGGTAGACCTGAGTAGCGATGCGGCCCTGGGTTCGTTTTGCGCTAAAGCTATAGTTACTGTCGATGAAAAGACAGGCCATTTTCTTCTGAACTCTGTCGATTACACCGGCCGCTTAAGGACCGAGGAGGCAGGTACTCTCGCGTCGGTAGTTTCAGCAAGGACCCCTGTGCGCGATTTTCTTGTATCCCTCCAGAGATTTCTTGGGGCCGAGGGCGGAGTTGTCATGGAAGGCAGGGATATTGGCACGGTAGTTTTTCCGGATGCTGATCTTAAGTTCTTCCTCGATGCCTCTCATGAGGTGAGGGCGGCGAGAAGGCATCTTGAGCTTGCCGCAAATGACAGACAGGTGAGCCATGGTGAGATCAGCCGTGAGCTTACTGAGCGCGACAGGCGCGATACCGAGCGCGAGAACTCGCCGCTCAAGCAGGCCGACGACGCAATATATATCGATACAGGGCTGTTTTCCATAGAAGAGGTAGTAGATATGATATCAAAAAAAGCAAAGGAGCTGATCGGGTAGTGGATATACTGGTCGCCAAATCATCCGGATTCTGCTTCGGGGTAAAGAGGGCTATAAACCTCGCGAATAAATGCGCCTCTGATACTCGCGGAGAGATATTCACGCTCGGGCCGATCATACACAACCCGCAGGTCGTAAAGAGGCTTGAAGACGCGCATATATTCGCAAAAAAGTCTATAGACGACATAGACGGCGGCACCGTCATAATAAGGTCTCACGGCGTCAGGCTCGATGAGTACCAGAAGGCAAAGGACAAGGGGCTATCTATAGTAGACGCGACCTGCCCGTTCGTTAAAAAGGCCCAGGAACTTGTCTCTCAGTTGTCTGATGAGGGCTATGCCGTGATAGTCGTCGGAGAAAAGGACCACCCTGAGGTGAAAGGCCTCATCAGCTACGGCACAGGCGACGTCACTGTGACCGACTCTGTCGACGCGATACGCGATATGCCGCGAAGGAAAAAGATCGGGATAGTCGCGCAGACGACGCTCCCGATGGAAAAGCTCGAGGAAATAGTCCGTTTTTGCCTTGCCAGGGCCTCTGAGATAAAGGTCTTCAACACGATCTGCAATGCAACGTCTATAAGGCAGAAAGAGAGCGCCGAGCTGGCCGAGCAGGTCGACCTGATGATAGTCGTAGGCGGCAAGAACAGCGCCAATACAAGGCGTCTCGCCGAGATATGCCGGACGATACAGCCAAAGACATATCATATCGAGACGGCCTCTGAGATAGAGTCCGGCTGGCTCGACGGGGTTGAAAAGGCGGGGGTCACTTCAGGCGCATCGACGCCTGACTGGTCGATAGAGGATGTTGTAAACAGAATCAGGGACTTATGCGTTAAATGAGTTGCACATTCACGGATGCTGTGTTATCTTTTTGAATACAAAAAGACAGAATGGGAGGAACGGCGATTAATGATCGGTAGAGAGGAGAAGTCTCAGGGCGGTGATGTGTCCCAAACGGACTTCGAGGCGCTTTTCGAGTCCGAGATAAAGGAGCTCCAGGAAGGAGACATCATCAAGGGCAGGGTGGTCGAGATCACACCGGACTCCGTAATGGTGGATGTGGGTTACAAGTCCGAAGGCCAGGTCCCTCTCAAGGAATTTCTCGGTGCCGATGGCAAGCCTACCGTCAAGGTCGGCGATGAGATAACGGTGCTTCTTGAGAAGCGCGAGGATGACAACGGCTACATCGTGCTTTCAAAGGCGAAGGCTGAACAGGTCCAGATATGGGATGACATAATAAAGTGCGCTGAATCAAACCTGCCGATGGAAGGAATCATAAGCCAGAGGATAAAAGGCGGTTTTTATGTCGACATTCAGGGTGTGATCGCATTTCTGCCCGGCTCTCAGGTCGACCTTAAACCTGTGAGGAACCCTGACAAGCTCATCGGCCAGTCCTTTGAGTTCAGGATTCTCAAGTACAACAGGCGCAAGAACAACGTCATAGTCTCCAGAAGGAGCCTTCTTGAGGATGAGCGCGAGGCCCAGAAAAAGATCACGCTCGAGCATATAGCAGAGGGCGCGGTCATGGACGGCCTGATCAAGAACATAACCGATTACGGCGCTTTCATAGACCTTGGCGGCATAGACGGGCTCGTCCATCTTACCGACCTTTCATGGGGGAAGATCACGCACCCTTCGCAGATACTCAAGGTCGGCGACAGGATAAACGTCAAGATCCTCAAGTACAATAAGGAAGACGGCAAAATATCGCTCGGCCTCAAGCAGACGACCGAAGACCCGTGGCTTAGCGTGAAAGAGACTTACCCTGTGGGGACCAAGACCACGGGCACTGTAGTGAACCTGACGGATTACGGCGCCTTCGTCGAGATAGCCCCGGGCCTTGAAGGTCTTGTGCATATCTCCGAGATGTCATGGACGAAGCTCAAGCACCCGTCGCAGAAGGTCAAGGTGGGCGACGTGGTAGACGTCCTCATCCTGGATATCGACTCGTCCAGCAAGAGGATCTCCCTCGGCATGAAGCAGGCCGAGGCCAATCCGTGGGACGAGCTTGGAAAGCGCTATCCCAAGGGTACGAAGGTCTCAGGTCAGATCAAGAACATCACCGACTTCGGCGTTTTCATCGGCGTAGAAGACGGGATAGACGGCCTTGTGCATGTCTCTGATCTTTCATGGAAGAAGATAAAGCACCCTAGCGAGATATTCAAGAAAGGCCAGGAGGTCGAGGCCGTAGTCCTTAACGTCGACAGCCAGAACAGGCGCTTCTCGCTTTCCATAAAGCTCCTTGAGAGAAATCCGTGGGAGGGCGTACACGAGCGCTACAAGCCGGGGATGATAGTAGACGGCAAGGTGACAAGTGTAGCTGAATTCGGCGCGTTCATCGAGCTGGAAGCCGGCCTCGAAGGGCTTGTCCACGTCTCAGAGCTGGGCAGGGGCAAGAAACGCGGCGCTGACATCAAGGTCGGAGATATTGTCGAGGTCGAGATATTAAACGTCGACCCGGAGGACAACAAGATAGGGCTCTCGATCAGGACTGTTAAGTCCTCCCCTGACGACGAACATACTGAGGGCGCCCTCTCCTGATGGGCGAGAAGCTCAAGAGTCTTCTTGCCGCGGCCGGCGCGGTCGTAGTGATCGTCTTCCTGCTCGCACTTGTACTCGCCTGGTTTTCAGGCGGGACGACGATAGGCGGGGGGGAGAAGGTCGCGGTAGTCAAGATCGAAGGCGTCATAATGGACGCCTTCGAGACGAACCGGCAGATCAAGGAGATACGCGAGCGTGACGATATAAAGGCCGTTGTTATTCGTATTGACACACCCGGCGGCGCGGTCGGACCTTCGCAGGAGATATACGCGGAGATAAAGAGGCTTAAAAAGACCAAGAAGGTCGTAGCATCGATGGGCACCATCGCCGCCTCAGGCGGATATTACGCCGCTGTCGCCGCGGACAGGATAGTAGCGAACCCGGGGACGATCACCGGCAGCATCGGCGTTATCATCGAGTTCGTAAACGCCGAAGAGCTTCTCTCGAAATTGGGTCTGAAGGGCTACACCATAAAGAGCGGCAGGTTCAAGGACGCAGGCTCGCCTTTAAGGGCGATGGAAGACGACGAGAAGAGGCTCTTGCAGGGAGTGATAGACGACATCAATTCGCAGTTCATAGGCGCGGTCGCAGAAGGCAGAGGCAAGAAAATCGACGAGGTGGCGCTTATAGCCGATGGCAGGATATTTTCCGGCGCTCAGGCAAAGGGGCTTGGTCTGATAGACGACCTCGGAGACCTGACCGATGCTATTGAGATAAGCGCCAGGCTCGCCGGCATCAAGGGAGAGCCTGAGGTCGTTTACTACGAGAAAGAAGCGTCAGGCATCCTCGGCGTCCTGACAGGTGAAGCATCGACCAGGATCCTCAGCGATCTTTTCTCGGGCCTTAAGGTAATGTATATGGTTCCAAATCCAGCCAGGTAATCAAGGAGGCAGAGGTTCAAATGACTAAGAGCGAGCTTATTGAGGCGGTAGCCGCAAAGGTCAGCAATTTTTCACGCAAGGATATCGAAGTTATAGTTGATACCCTTTTTGACAGCATGTCAACCAGCCTTTCAAAAGGCGATAAAGTCGAGATACGCGGCTTCGGCAGCTTCAAGATAAAGGAGCGCGAGGGCAGGCAGGGGCGCAACCCCAAGTCAGGCGAGAACATATTCATCGAGTCAAAGCGCGTCCCGTTCTTCAAGGCCGGCAAGGAGATACGCGAGAGGATAAACAGCGAGGAAGAGGCGGTCTCGAAGCCGGCAAAGGCGTAAGGCGCAGTGAAACCTCAATACCGGAAGCTATCTGAATGAAGAACCTCTGGGCCCCGTGGCGTATGGAATACATTAAGGGCGAAAAAAACGACAGATGCATATTCTGCGACGCTCCGGCGACAGACCATGTCGAGGGCCTCGTCCTGTTCAGCGGTTCGCTGTCGACGGTCATGCTTAACAGATACCCTTATTCGAGCGCCCACCTGATGGTCTCTCCGGTAAGGCATGTAGCAAGGATCGAGGACCTCACCCCTGAGGAATCCATCGACATCTTCAGGCTACTTCGCCACTGCACCGCTTCTCTCACGAAAGCCATAGGGCCGGAAGGCTTCAATATCGGGATGAACATCGGCAAGGCCGCAGGCGCCGGCATCGACGAGCACCTCCATCTGCACGTCGTGCCGAGATGGAACGGCGACCATAACTTCATGCCCGTCCTTTCACATATCTCAGTCATGCCCGAACACCTCAAAGAGACCTTTCTGAAATTACAGCCGTTTTTCGAGCGCATCTGACCCTCTGCGGGCCTCAATATATCCGGCTTGACAAAACATTTTTTTTGGTGTATTTTTATCCGGTAAAAAATTATAGACGAAAGTCACTCCTCCGTAACTGACGGAATCAAGGTGGTCACCACCGGGAAGCGGAGGTCAGCGAATATCAAGCCGACCGTCTGGGCAGAAAAAGTTTGGCGAAGGCCATGCTATTTCACGGCTCAGGCGGTTTTTTTATGCCGCTGGCCCGGCCTTGATGGCCGAGTGGTAATACCTTTTTCACGGCACTCGCAATAGACTAAAATGCTTGACAAAACAGGCCTATTCTGGTTAAAATCCAGCCTCAAAAATGGGTCTGCTGGCTCTTCGGAAATCTTTCATCTGCTTATATTTTGCGGCTTGATGCAAGCTATTCACCCTTGAGTCTCGTCAAGGTAACTAACAGGAGGAACGCATGTCCAAGAAGATCATTTATACGGCTATAGACGAAGCTCCGGCGCTGGCGACCTACTCATTACTGCCTGTCATCAAGGCTTTTACGGCACCGGCCGGCATCCTGGTCGAGACAAGGGACATCTCTCTTTCCGGCAGGATAATCGCTAACTTCCCTGAGAACCTCACACCGGAGCAGAGGATACCTGACGAACTTACAGCGCTCGGCGAGCTTGCCAAGACGCCTGAGGCGAACATCATCAAGCTCCCGAATATAAGCGCGTCTATCCCGCAGTTAAAGGCCGCTATCAGCGAGCTTCAGTCGAAGGGATACAAGGTCCCGGAGTATCCCGAGGCGCCTGCAAACGACGCTGAGAAGGAAATCAAGACCCGTTACGGCAAGGTCCTCGGTAGCGCGGTAAACCCGGTTTTGCGTGAAGGCAACTCTGACCGCAGGGCCGCAGTTTCCGTAAAGAACTACGCGAAGAAGAATCCTCACAAGATGGGCGCATGGTCTGCGGACTCAAAGACGCACGTCTCGCACATGAACGCCGGTGATTTTTACGGCTCTGAAAGATCAGTTACCGTAGACCAGGCTACAAACGTAAGGATCGAGTTTGTCGGTAAGGACGGAGCGACAACTGTACTCAAGGAAAAGACCGCGCTTAAGGCCGGCGAGGTCATCGACGCTACAGCCATGAGCCGCCGCGCGCTTCGCGCTTTCTTTGAAGAGCAGATCCAGGATGCCAAAAAGCAGGGCGTCCTGTTCTCGCTGCATCTTAAAGGCACGATGATGAAGGTCTCTGACCCCATTATGTTCGGCCATGCGGTCACCGTATTTTTCAAGGATGTCTTTTCCAAGCACGCGGCAGTCATCAAGGAACTGGGAGTAGATCCGAACAACGGCTTAGGTGACCTTTACGCGAAGATAGCGAAGCTTCCCGAGGCCCAGAGGGCCGAGATCGAGGCTGATATAAAGGCGTGCTACAAGACCCGCCCAGAGATCGCGATGGTCAACTCGGATAAAGGCATAACCAACCTGCATGTGCCGAGCGACGTTATCGTAGACGCGTCGATGCCTGCGATGATCCGCGAGTCAGGCAAGATGTGGGGGCCTGACGGTAAACTCCACGATACCAAGGCCACCATACCTGACAGATGCTATGCGGGCGTCTATCAAGTGGTCATAGATGATTGCAAGAAGCACGGCGCCTTTGACCCGAGGACTATGGGCACCGTCCCCAACGTCGGCCTTATGGCACAGAAGGCTGAGGAGTACGGCTCGCATGACAAGACATTCAAGGCGCCCGGAGACGGGGCTATCCGCGTGGTAGACGCAACAGGTAAGACCCTCCTTGAGCTCTCCGTGGAAGAAGGGGATATCTTCCGCGCCTGCCAGGCAAAGGACGCGCCGATCCAGGACTGGGTAAAGCTTGCCGTTACAAGGGCTCGGGCTACGGGCGTTCCGACGATATTCTGGCTTGACAAGAACAGGGCGCATGACGCGCAGATCATCGCGAAGGTCGAACGCTACCTCAAGGACCACGACACCAAGGGCCTTGAGATCAGCATAATGACCCCTGAAGACGCCACGCGTATATCCCTTGAGCGGATAAGGGCGGGCAAGGATACTATTTCAGTTACAGGCAACGTGCTTCGTGACTATCTGACAGACCTCTTTCCGATTCTTGAGCTGGGCACAAGTGCTAAGATGCTTTCGATCGTCCCTCTTATGGACGGCGGCGGGCTCTTCGAGACTGGCGCAGGCGGTTCGGCCCCGAAGCACGTTCAGCAGTTCCTTGAGGAAGGGTATCTGAGGTGGGATTCCCTCGGCGAGTTCCTCGCACTCGGCGTCTCTCTTGAGCATCTTGCGGTTACCTTCAAGGACGCGAAGGCCCAGATCCTTGCAGATACGCTCGATCAGGCGAACAGCAAGATACTCGATAACAACAGGTCTCCTGCCCGCAAGGTCGGTGAGCTTGATAACAGAGGCAGCCACTTCTATCTCGCCTTGTACTGGGCCCAGGCCCTTGCCGAGCAGACGAAGGATAAGGACCTTCAGGCGCGTTTTGCCGGGATGGCAAAATTGCTTGCCGAGAACGAGACAAAGATACTTGCTGAGCTTGCCGCCGCGCAGGGCAGGCCCCAGGACATCGGCGGATACTACCGCCCTGACTTCGAGAAGGTCTCCAGGGCTATGCGCCCGAGTGCGACCTTTAACGCAATAATCGACGCTCTCTGAGGTTTGTTTAAAAGCGTCCGGCAGTACGCATGAGGAGTTTCAGATAGTTGCTGGTTGCGTGTTCTGTTTGAGGCTTGCCTCAAAAGATGCGTGAGATCCGACGGATCTGTCATGCGGTTTTTTTAGAAGCATAAATATCTTTATCGATAAATAGACTAACGGAGGTTTCATTATGCAGCTTACAGGCCTTCTCTGGGGCAAAAAGCTACTTAGGCGCATCGAGTTCCCGGCCGCCGAGGTGCTTGGGCCCGAGGCGAGCGTGGATGAGATAAAAGACCTTATCAAGAAGTGCGGTCAGGTCTTTATAAAGCCGATATTCAAGGGCGGCGTAGGCAAGAAGGGCAAGGCCGGGCTCATCGGCAGGGCAAAGGACATCACAACCGCGCTCAAGGAAAAAGAGAGGCTCTACTTTATAGAGCATACATTCGGGAATACCACGGTCAAGGCCGACGGTGTGACCTTCGAGGGCGGAGTGCCTGCCGAGCATGAGGTCTACTTCTCTATCTCCGATTCGACTTTGTTCAGGGCGCCTGTAATGACCATCACACATCACGGCGGCATGGACATAGAGGAGCTTCCCAAGGACATGATACGAGAGGTGCCGTTCGATCCGCTCACAGGCCTCAAGAGCTTCCATGTCTCCAACGCTCTTATGGAACTTGGCGCTCCCAGCGAGATCATAAGCCCGCTGGTTCAGCATCTGACAAAGCTCTGGACGCTTTACAACAACTACGGCATGTCAACGCTTGAGCTGAACCCGATAAGGATGTCCCCCGACGCAAAAGGCAGGCTCGTGCCTGTAGCTTGCGACTTCAAGTGCTCCTTCGATCTCGATAACCCGGCATGGAAGAGGCTTGATCTGCCGTCTCATCTGTTCGCCTCGGACTACTCCGAATTCGAGCAGGAGATCAACCAGCTCAGGACATATCAGGGCCAGAGCGACGTATTCGTGATGAACCCGAAAGGCACCATAACCGCTCCGACATTCGGGGGAGGGGCAAACGCGCTCGTAACCGAGCTTCTCGGCGAGAGGGCGACTATATCTTCGGACTTCGGCGGCAACCCGCCCTACGAGAAGATGTTCCAGATATCCCGGATATGCTTCAAGTACTGGCTCAAGCAGTCGAACGTCCTTTTCATAATCGGCGGCAAGGCTAACAACACCGATATCTACGAGACATTCAGGGCGATGGCTGATGCTCTTAAGGACTACTTCGTCAAGAACGGCCCTACGCCGCTTTTCGTGGTCGTAGGCAGGGGCGGCCCGAACCTCATAAGAGGCATGGCGTACATGAGGGACACGCTTGACAACCTGAAGCTCCCGTACAGGATATTCGGACATGACAGCGCCATGAGCGAGGTCGTCAACTACGCGCTCAATATAGATATGTGGATGGAGAAGGAAGGCAGAGCGCTCCTTGACGCCAGAAACGGTGTGGCGCCGGCAAAGAAAGCAGCGGCGAAATAAGCCTCTCAAGGCCCCTTAGACCAAACAAAATGACTGAAAAGGTGAAGAGCCATGCATAAAGAAGGTGTAAAGAAGTTCCCTTACTTCGTTGGAATAAACTCTCTGTCTGAAATAGCTACCAAAGAAGACAGGGTCTGCGTTCTTAATATTCTCGGCAACGAGAGCCGCACTGTTACCCCGGTGAGCCACATGTACTCCGGCGGCAACATCGTATTCGGGACGATGCCAGGCCGTTCAGGCCAGGTACTTGAGACCGCATCTGGCAATATCCCCGTTTACAGCTCTATAAAAGAAGGACTCAAGGCCGGACACAAGTTCAACACGGCCGTTATCTACCTGCCTCCGTCAGGCGTCAAGGACGGGGTGGCCGAGGCTGTAAAGCATAACCCAGAGCTTAAGAAGATAATCATCCTTACAGAGAAGATCTCGGCAGGCGACGCGCGCATCATAAGGGCTATATGCCAGACGAACGGTGTGGATGTATTCGGCGGCAACTGCCTTGGCGTAGCGGATGCCTGGCACAAGGTAAGGATCGGCGGGGCGCTCGGAGGCAACAAGCCTGAAGAATCCCTGGTCAAGGGTTCTGTCGCTCTCTTTTCGAACTCAGGCAACTTCACGACAACGATCGCCGTTTATCTCCTCACCAAGGGGTGGGGCACTACGACTTCAGTTTCCAGCGGCAAGGACGTATATATCCACTACGGCCCCAAGGAGTTCTTCCACGCGCTTGATAACGACCCGAGGTCTAAATCAGCTGTCATCTACACAGAGCCGGGCGGATACTATGAACACGGTCTTGAGATAAACAAGCCGACGGTCGCCTGCGTTGTAGGGAGATGGAAGGCGCGTCTTACAAAGGCGTGCGGCCATGCCGGTAGCCTTGCCGGATCAGGCGATGACGCCAACGCCAAAGAGAAGTGGTATATGGATTACTTCGGCGTAAGCGACATATACACGCCTGAGAACCCGGTATTTTCCAAGAAGGGCGCGGTAGTCACTAACATCGCCTACATCCCGGAGGCTCTCTCAAGGGTCATGGAGCTTAACGGCGTAAAATCCGACTTCGAGCCGAAGGGCGACCTCTCGCTCAAGTGCTGGTTCGCCTCTGACTCCGGCATTCAAGTCCCAAAAGAGTTCCAGGCGCCTGTCGTAAAGGCGGTCGCTCCTTATGATGATCAGATAGAGCATGTCAACAGGCAGGTCGGCGCGCAGTATCCGAGGCAGTCGATGAAGGACGCATCAGGCGCGTCGATGATGGACCCTAACACGCAGGTCACAAGGGTCCATAATATATCCGTACTCGACGCCTCCAAGCGCACGCTTGAGGAAAACCTCGTGATGTCGCTTCTTAAGGGTTACCCGGACGACTTCGGCAAGGCGCTCGCAAACGTCGCCTTAAACGCATACGTCAATCACAACGGCGACGGCGCGGCCATAGCCGCTGACTTCGCCAGGCAGGCCGAGAGCTCGCCTAACACGGTACTCGCTTCAGCCATCGCCATCGTAGGCAAGGGCAGGGTAAAGTCAGCCCTTGCGGTCTCTGAGCTGCTTTTGGAGACATTCCAGGACTCAGGGCTTGCAAACGCAGAGGCAAAGGTCGATATATCTGCGAAGGTGAAGGCGCTCTCTTCAGACGCAAAGGCCCTGATGACCGCTCCAAAGGGCGACACTGCCTCTGCCTCTATGCTTAAAAAGATAGATTCGCTCGGCAGGAAGTCCGTATTCATAGAGTTCGTGAAAGAGGCCTCAGGCAACTCTCCGTCAGCTGATGCGCTTGTCGCCGCTATCTGGACGACTCTCGGTTGGGAGCCTCTCATAAAGCGGACGGTCTCCAAGCTGACGATAGCCGCCCTTCCGTGGTATTCAAGGATATTCTCGTCGTTTGTAGGTTGCAGCGTGCCAGCTTCGAAGCACACCGCCGACGGTTTCTGCGGCGTAAAAAACGACGATCTTATAAACTCATGGTCGTTTACCGACACCGCCTTCCTTGCCCTTATCGGCAGGAAGCCATCAGAGACCGAGCGTTTTGAGTTCTCGATGCTCTTGGGCCTTCTTATCACAAACGGTCCCGGGACGATCTCGGCGCAGGGATGTAAGGGCGGAGTTTCCGCAGACGGCCCTGAAGACCCGGGCAGGGTACAGATCAACAAGGCCTTCATCGGATTTTTGACCCATACCGGTTTCGCGCACGGAGGCAACGGGTTCGAGGCGATCGCGTTCCTCATCGAAAGGTTTAAGGGCAAGGGCCTTAAGAACCCGTCTGACAAGGGACACGGCCTGGACCTTAAGGCAGTGGCCAACGAGTACGCCAAGTCGTATGCAAAGTACAAGGCCGACCAGAAGGCGTTCGGCAACATCGAATACATGAAGGTCCCTTGCGTAAACCACCCGGTTTTTAAGGGCAAGGACGTGAACTACGACCCGAGGGAACGCTTCGTAAGCGCCCTCTTTGAAGAAAAGGGCGTATACAATATCTTCCTCGACTTCTACCATAACCTCGTTCAATCTCTCTTTGAGAACAAGGTCAGCTCCAACGTTTACTGCGTAAACGTCGACGCTGTGATAGCCGTGATCCTCCTGAAGATCGTATGGGAGGCCTTTAACAGCGGCAAGATGGCTGACGGCGAGGTCGAGTCCGCGGCGTTCACTACATTCCTCTTCGGAAGGATGATCGGAACGGCGACTGAGATAGACGATCACATCAACAGGGGCCGTAACATGGATACAAGGACCGCGGCCTCAAAGTGCATGTTTGTAGGTTGAAATTGGTTGTCTGTTGGTGAATCGATAGGGTCGGGCTTTGATGCCCGGCCCTGTTTTTTTTGCAAATCCAGAATCGTTTTTATGAGTACAATCACCAGGTTGTATGTGTTAGTTGATATTGAATGTCACATCCTCATATCCCTCGCTCTTTTGATCCGTCCGTTTGACTCTACTCATATATTTTCAGTCCGGCCTCAATCGTCTGACCAGCCCAGAGCATCCGTCTCTTATTCGCAGTATAGTATAGGTTATACCGATTGACGAGACAGGGCGCCCTTAGGCGATTGACATCAGTTGCTTATTGAGATAATCTACAGCGAAAATCACCATTTAAACGGGGCTTGAAGATGAGCGTCATAAGAAAGCAACAGCCGCTCGGCGAGATATTGAAGTCTATGGGCGTTATAAACCCTTCTCAGCTCGAAGAGGTCCTGCGTATAGGCAAGGCTACTAATACGCGTATCGGCAAGGTGCTGGTAAACCTCGGCTACGTTACTGAAGAGGAGATCGCCAGAGCGCTTGCCGAACAGTACCAGATGCCGTGGGTGATGCTTTCAAACGTCATATTGGAGCCTGGGGTAGTGCGGCTTATCCCCGAAGCGCTTGCGCGCAGGTTTAACGTAATAGCGTACGCGCTCGAGGGAACAGACCTTAAGGTCGCCATGCTCGACCCGCTTAATGTCATAGCCATTGACGAGCTGAGAAAGGCCGTTAAATACCGCATAATCCCTGTTGTTACGACTGAATCCGAGATCGGAAAGTCCATCGACCAGTACTACGGCATGGAATACTCTCTGGAAGACATGGTCAAAAAGGCGCAGACTTCAGGGGTTGAGCTTATAGCAGGTGAGGCTGATGAGGCGGAAAAGCTCGAAAAAGTCGCCGGCGAGGCGTCTGTCATCCAGCTCGTCAATATGCTTATGTCGAGGGCTGTCCTCGAAGGTGCCTCGGATATCCATATCGAGCCTGACAGCGATCTGATGAGGGTCAGGCTCCGCATAGACGGCGTGCTTCATGAGACAGCGAACCTCCCTTTAAAACTCCACCCTGCCGTGATCTCAAGGGTCAAGGTCCTCGGAGAGCTGGATATCGCCGAAAAAAGGGTCCCTCAGGACGGACGTTTTGTCGTAAAGATCGGTACGAGGGATATTGATATAAGGGTCTCAACGCTACCGACGATCTTCGGCGAGAAGATAGTGATGAGGCTTCTTGACAAGGGGACGATGATCCTCGAGGTCGAGCACCTGACGCCTTTTCCTGACGTCCTTGAAGTCCTTAAAAGGGTCATAAGAAGGCCTTACGGCATGGTGCTGATAACAGGACCTACAGGGAGCGGCAAGTCGACGACCGCCTATACGCTTCTGAGCATTCTGAATACGATAGACAAGAACATCGTAACCGTAGAAGACCCTGTCGAGTATCACCTCAAAAGGGTAAATCAGGTCCAGGTCAACGCGAAGGCAGGCGTGACGTTCGCAAGCGCTCTGAGGCACATACTCAGACAGGACCCTGACATAATGATGATAGGCGAGATCAGGGATAAAGAGACCGCTGAGATCGCCATACACGCCTCTCTTACAGGCCACATGGTGATCTCGACCGTTCATACCAACGATGCGATAGGAACCGTATCTAGGCTTCTTGATATGGGCATAGAGCCGTACCTTGTATCGAGCGCAGTCAGCTGCATCGTCGGCCAGAGGCTCGTAAGAAAGATCTGCAGGAACTGCATAAAACCTTATGATGTTGATGCGAAGATGCTCGAAGACCTCGGCGTAAGGTTTCAAGGCAAGACACCGCAGTTCTTCAGGGGCTCAGGGTGTCAGGCTTGTAAGAACACAGGACTTAAAGGCAGGCTCGGCATATACGAAGTGCTTGTATTCGACGACGAGCTGAGGTCTCTTATACTTTCCAAGGCCGATAAGAACATCATACTCGAGGCGGCAAAGAAAAAAGGGTATAAGACCTTGAGGGTCCAGGGCGTCAGAGCGGTCATAGGCGGCTATACGACCGTTGAAGAGGTCCTTCAGGCGACTCAGTCTGTCGATTGACGGCCTGGGGCAATGAGCGACCCTGTATTTTTTTCGATTTTCAGTCAGGCATGGGACGGCGCTTTGATATATCAGGTAAGACCATAGCCCGTGTACGAGGCGTCTTTTTTAACGGCCGCGCAACTTAAACTCCGGTAGACCATGCCTTTATTCAGATACAGGGCCAGAGACAAGGCAGGTGCGCTTGTGACAGGCTCGCTTGAGGCTGAGAGCAGAGGGACCATCGAGGCGTCGCTTGATAAGATGGGGCTCATCCCCATAAGCATCGCCGAGGGCAGGCCTTCTTTTCAACTCCCTGATATCAAAAAATATTTTGAAAAAGCCGAGCAGACGGACGTCATCCTCTTTTCCCGTCAGTTAGCTACGCTCTTTAGCGCCGGGATCCCGCTTACAAAGGCGCTCTCAACGCTTGAGCGCCAGTTTAAATCCCCGGCGTTCCAGGAGATACTGAGAAAGCTCCGCCTGGACATCGAAGGCGGCTCTTCCTTTGCCTCAGCCCTTGCCAAGCACCCCAAGGTCTTTCCTGAGATCTATTCCAACATGGTCGAGGCAGGCGAGGCAGGCGGCATCCTCGACTCGGTACTCGACAGGCTCGCCGTGATGTTCGAGAAAAATGCCGAGAACAAGGCAAAGGTCAAAAGCGCTACGCTCTATCCGAAGATAGTCTTAGGCGCTGTAGTCGTGGCAATAATCATCCTTATGAACTTCGTTGTGCCCAGGTTCGCGAAGCTCTACGCCGGTTTTAACGTAGAGCTTCCTCTGCCTACGCTCATACTTATAAAAGGAAGCACGTTATTTAACCGGTACTGGTACGTCGCGTTGGTTGTCTCTGCTGTAATGTTTTTTATCGGCAGGCTGTATCTCAGATCATCCGTGGGCGCCATGCAGTGGGACGGAGTTAAACTGAAGATCCCGGTCTTCGGCCCTCTGATGCTCAAATCCATACTCTCAAGGTTCGCCCGCGTATTGGGGGCCCTTTACAAGAGCGGGCTTCCGATACTCCAGTCGCTTGACATAGTATCAAGGTCGGTTGAAAACCGGGTCATATCGGCCGAGGTAAAGCTCATAGAGGACTACGTAAGGGCCGGAAAAAGCATATCAGAGCCTATGGGCGCGTCCAGTTACTTTCCTCCGATGGTTACCCAGATGGTCGCGGTCGGAGAGGAGACAGGCAATCTCGACGTCATGCTCGAGAAGAGCGCCGAATACTATGATCGCGAGGTAGATTCAGCCATCAGGAACCTGACAACGACGCTGGAACCGCTCCTCCTTGCCTTTATATTCGTTATAGTCCTCTTCCTGGCGCTCGCCATATTCCTGCCTATGTGGGATATACTCAAAGTGGTGAGAAGGTGAACGGAGGCCTGCCGGAAGATACAGCTAAACCGCTGAACTCGCCGGGCGCGGCAGGAAGGACCGTATTTGAGGCTCTGGTATATGTGATCATCTTTTTCACGCTTCTTCTGGTCGCGGTCGAGCGGTATTATTCGACCATCAAACCGGTAAGGGAGCAGGCCCTTGTCATAGAGCTTGCCAATATGAGAACGGCGGTCGTATACTTCGCCATGTTAAACGGCAGGCTTCCCGAGTCGTTGAACGAACTTGCCACAAAGGACGCTATCATCAAAAAACGGGCGATTGAGGGCGACGAGTACAGGATAATCATCGTCGGTAAGTTCGTGCAATCCATGACAATGGACCAGGCCGGCAACCCTACCGACCCTTTTGGCAATGTATTCGGATATGACAAGGAGAAGGGCAGGGTCTATTCATCGACTGCAGGGTACGAAAGATGGTGATTTCGTTAAAAAGACTTGACAACATAGGCTCTGTTGATATACGTTTTACACGAACATATCGTATGAATAGTGCTACCCAATAAGGAGGCGTTAATGAAGGCGGGTAATAAGGGCTTCACCTTGATAGAGCTTGTCATGGTAATTGTGATCCTCGGCATCCTTGCGGCGGTCGCGATACCCAGGTTTATAGACCTTCAATCAGATGCCCGCAACAGCACCGCCAAGGGCATAGGCGGCGCACTCTCCGGTTCAGCTAACATCCTCCACTCCCAGTACATACTGAGGAGCACCAACTATGTGCTCGGCACTACCGGCGGCCCTGATACGGGCGTGCTTTTCAACGCCAACATAGCAGGGGCAGATGTAACCGCTAACCCGAACACCATCACAGTGGCAGGCGGCTCTGCAGTCATTACCATCACGGTTAACAACGTCGGCACGTATACGATGACATATACCTCCGGTTCGGCGACCACAGGCCCCAGGATCCAGTATAACTGGTAGCCTCGGTAAAGCGATAATCCAAAGGCCCGTTGGCGCGTTTTCATCAGCATGAAAGGCGGCAACGGGCCTCTTTCGTCCGCATATCCCCAGACCAGAGACGGCAAGCCATTGTCTGATAATACCGGCCGCATACGCCTCAAGATCCTTTTCCCCACGATCATACTCTTTGCAATCATCGCCGCCGTCTATTTTTTCACGGCCCTTGACGGATCCATGCTTCTCACGGAGAGGGACCTCTCTGTCTTTTTCATACCTCCCAGGCTTCTCTGGGTCGAGCAGGCATTAAACCTCGACCTACCGCTGTGGAACCCATACACCTACGGAGGCCAGCCTCTTTTCGCCACACTTCAACCGGGCATCCTCTACCCGATAAACATACTCCTGCTGGTTCTGCCGTTTGACGTCGGCTTCAACTGGACGATAATCATCCATTTCGTGATAGCGCCTGTCAGTATGTATTGCCTTGCAAGGGAGTCAGGCGCAAGCGAGGCGGGTTCCGTCTGCGCCGCTCTGGTCTACATGCTGACCGGGTATCTATTCTCCGTCCATAACGTCATAAGCACATTGTTTACAGTCTCATGGGCGCCTCTGGCGGTCTTTTTATACATGAGGGCTATTAAGCGTGGTTCGGCTCCTTACGCGGTCTTGACCGCAGTTGTGCTAACCATCATGTTCATGGCCGGAGGCATCGAGGCGCTTTTCGCGACCATCGTCTTGTTTGCGCTCCTCCTTGCCGTGCCTTCAGCCCTTGCTACAGACAAAGACGATCCAATTGCGCTTCCTTCTCAAGGCAGGAGGCTTTTTCTGGCATCGGTTTCCATCGGGGTCTTCCTGCTCCTTTCAGCGGTCCAGCTCTTGCCTTTTCTGGAGCTGGCCGGGCAATCGACAAGGGCAGGCGGGCTTACGTATTTCGAGGCGACTACATGGTCTCTCGGTCTTAAGGACTTCATCCAGTTTTTCATCCCGGACCCGTTCGGCTACGGCACGGACACTCAGAGGTACTGGGCCAACCAGAGCTGGCTTAAATCTATCTATACAGGGGTGATCCCTGTCATGCTCGGAGTTTTCTTCCTCATAGGCCGGGTGAGAAGGGCGCTGCCGCTCATAGCGCTTTTTATGATATTCCTTGTCCTCGCTATGGGAGGCAATACCGCTCTGTACAAGCCTCTTTATGAATGGTTCCCGTTTTTCAACAAGTTCCGCTATCCTGTAAAGTTCCTTTTCATAGATTTTCTTCTTTTATCGGTCGCCGCAGGCATCGGGTTCGATTACCTCCGTACCATGGCTTCAGGCGTGGGAAAGACCGGGTCCAGGACAAGGGCCGTTCTTCTATTGGTATCGCTTGCAGGCGCGCTCGCATTCGGCGCGGTCAACTTCTTCGGTGCTGATATCCTCTCATGGATGAAGGCGTCAGGCATCGATTCTCCGGCATACAACAGCGCCCGGATCAATATCTTCAATACCAAGCGTCTCTTTTTCTTCCTGACTGTCGTGCCGCTTTTCATCTGCGCAAGTTCTAAAAGGCTCCCAAAGGCGCTTGGGTGGTCGATATGCGCGCTTCTGGTCATAGACCTCTTCTTCGCGCATAACGGCTATTACGTCACAGCCGACTCTGCCGTATATCACTCAAAAGGCGCAGTGATGGAGTTTCTCTCCGAGGATAAGACGCTCTACAGGACATTCGTTACCCCAAGGACGCTCAGCGATCCGATTGAGGTCCCTGACGACGGGGTCTTTTCAAGGGACGAGCTTAAGTCGATAAACCTCGATAAGGAGCGGCTCCTCGGGTACAATATCGAACATCATATCCAGGACGCCGGAGGCGTCGAGGTGATGAGGCGCGGAGACTATATGTCGGTCTACGAGATGGCTACGCGTCAAAAGGCGATCGACGAGACCAACCTTCTCGCCATGTTAAACGTAAAGTATGTCATCTCGATACCGCCGATAGATTCTCCGGGATTCGCCTTGCGTAAGGTAGTAGGCGCTGTGAAAGGTGACTTAAGAGGGCTTGACGAGTATAAGACCTTCAAGATATATGAGAACCTGAACGTCGTGCCGAGATTTTATATCGCCGGCAGGTACCATATCGTAAAAAGCGCGCAGGAGCTTGCCGGAAGGCTCGTTGATAAGCGGTTTATGCCGCTTGAAGAGACACTTCTTACCGAAGAACCCCGGGCAGGCGTCGCTCCCGAAGATCTGACGCCCGCGAACCTGTCTGAAAGCGTTTCCAGCGGCGTAAGGGTGATAGAGTACAGCTCTAACTCAGCTGTACTCGAGGTCTCAACTGATAAGCAAGCCCTCCTTGTCGCAGCTGAGAACTGGTATCCCGGCTGGGTCGCAACTATAGACGGGACCGAAGCTCCGATACTGAAGGCCAACTACATACAGCGTGCGGTAGCAGTGCCGAAAGGGACGCATACGGTAAGGTTTGAATATCGCCCCGCCTCCTTCATTATCGGGGCCGTCATCAGCGGGCTTACCGTTTTTTCCATGATACTATGGGGTTTTTATAGCAAGCTTAAAAGATCAAAGGCGGTATCTTGAAAGAAAAAAACGCTCTCATACGCCTCTTCCTCATTTCTTTTCTAACGCTCTTCGCCGAGATGGTATTCATACGCTATCTCTCATCGAACATCTACCTCCTTTCTTACTACAAAAACGCCGTGCTGATAGCCGCGTTCCTGGGCCTTGGCGCAGGCATGATGATGGACAAGGGCAGGGCGAGCCTTCTAAGGCTTCTCCCGGTGGCGACGCTGGCATTTATCTGCATAGTAGTCTACTTCAATGATTACCTCAGGATCGATCTCGACTACGCGGGTCTTGATGAATCTATCTGGCCTGAGTTCTGGGCGAACTCAAGGGCGCAGTCAGTCCCCATATTCATGGTCTTGTCATTTTTTTATATCGTTGTGGCCCTCTACTTCGTGCCTCTCGGCCAGGAGACTATAAAGGCGATGTCGTCTTTCAGGCCTCTTGCGGCTTATTCTGTAAACCTCGCGGGGTCTATCCTCGGCGTTATAGCTTTTTCTATCGCGGGCTGGCTCTGGACGACGCCGGTAGTCTGGTTCACGGTCTTCCTCGTTCCGCTCCTGTGGCTTACGCGTAGCGGCTCTAGCGCCATTACGTTTGTCATTAACGCCGCCTCGGTAGTGCTGACCATATTCGTTGTTTTTTCCTCGGTCCTGGGTCCTGAGATGTGGTCTCCGTACAGCAAGGTACGCGTCTATCCGTTCGCAGGTGGATTTGATTCCGGGTTTATCTCCACGACAAACGGCAACCCGCAGGTAGGGGCGATGAACTTTGATCTCAAGTACAGCGGGCCTGAGGCGGCCCTTAACAACGAATCCAAGTCGATCTATATGATACCGTACTTTGCGCTATCTCCCAAGCGCGTGATGGTTGTAGGCGCAGGCGCAGGCAATGAAGTCGCGATGGCCCTTAGAAACGGCGCTACCTCAGTCGACGCGGTCGAGATAGACCCGGCGTTCGTCGCCATCGGCAGCGTCATGAGTCCGCACAGGCCTTTTACGGATAAGCGCGTAAGCGTTCATATCGACGACGCAAGGGCCTATTTCCACAAGGCTGTTCCAGGATACGATCTCATCGTGATAGGCTTTCTTGATTCCCAGTACCATCTCTCGCAGATGTCCAACATTCGGACAGAGAACTTTGTCTACACTTATGAGAGCCTCAGAAGGACAAAAGACCTTCTGAGCGAAAACGGCATCCTCCAGCTCAACTACAACGCGCCGAGGCTCGATATGCGGGCGAAGCTCTACTATATGCTGAGAGATATATACGGAGGCGACCTCAGGGTCTACGCGCCGGCAAGGCCGGTATCAGGCAACATCTCGTTTGTAGCTGGCCCTGGCGTAAGGGCGATCCCCGCGGACCTGCCAGACTTGACGACGGGCGTATTTACAACGCAGGTCGACAAAAAAAACTATCCTACGGATGACTGGCCTTTTTTGTATATCGAGTCGAAAAAGATCCCTTCAGAGTACATATCGATGCTTATATTCATACCGCTTGCATCGATCGGGGTCATAAGGGTAGTCTGCGGAGGTTTTTCAGGGTTCAGTCTCAGGTTCTTCATGTTAGGTGTCGGGTTCATGCTTCTTGAGACGAAGTCCATAACCTCGTTCGCGCTTCTCTTCGGGTCTACAGGCACCGTCGTATCGCTCGTCTTCTGTTCTATACTCATCGCAGGGCTTCTGGCGAACCTCACTGTCCATCTTTTTTCAATAAGATCGGTAAAGCTCCCTTACGCACTTCTTTTCGCTACTATCGCTGGCCTTTACTTCCTTCCGCTCGAGATGTTCATGGACCTTTCGTGGTGGTCAAGGCTCGCAGTAGCGGCCGGCCTCATCGGGGCGCCTCTCTTTTTCGCGGCCATAATCTTCGGGGTCTCCTTTGCCCAAAGCTCGCGGATGAATACAGACTTCGGCTCTAATATCATCGGGGCTGTTGTCGGGGGCATGAGCGAGTATCTCTCGATGGCCTTCGGCTTTAAGGCGCTTTACATAATAGCCTTGTCAGCTTATTTCATCGCATTTCTCGCGCACTCCAGGGGTAGCGGCAGATGACGCAACGTTGGTCCGGTCTTAAAAAGACACTTCTGCCTGCCATGATACTTCTTTTTTTTACGGCGCAGGCCTCTTATATCGCGATCGATAAGTCTAATACCTGGGATGAATCAGCCCACATACTCTCAGGTTATGCCCATATAACTGAAGGGCTTGACGGCCTTTCTCCGCTGAATCACCCGGCTTTCGGCCGTATGCTCGCAGGCCTCCTGCCTGCCGCAATCCTTGACCTTTCATTCGACCCTGCTATCGGACCTGAGGGCGCTAAGGACTCGAAGTTTTTCCCATACTCTATCGACTTCATATACAAGAACAGCTCCAGCCCCACCTTGATACTCTTTCTTTCGAGGGCGCCGAACATACTGATAGGCATACTTCTCGGCGTATATGTTTTTATCTGGTCGAAAGAACTCTGGGGAGAAAACGGCGGACTGCTGTCGCTCTTTTTATACAGCCTGTGTCCGAACATCCTAGCTCATGCGTCTCTGGCAACGACAGATATGCCGATAACGGCGTTTTTCTTCATCTCGACATATTATCTCTTCAGATTACAGAGGCACGGGATGACCCTGCGCCGTATCTTCGCCGCGGCCGTATTCATGGCGCTGGCTTTTACCTCCAAGCATACCGCGATGCTTCTTTTGCCGATCTTTGCGGCTTCTTTTGTCCTTTGTCTGAAAAGAGAAGGTCTGAGAAGGGCTATCGGTCATTTTACGCTCCTGGCTCTTTTAATATATGCCTTCATCTGGGCAGTCTACGGATTCAGGTTCCATTCGGCAAGCCCGTATTATCTGCCTCTTGACTGGGCCATTTTTTCAGGCTCGTTTTTCGAGCCTCTCTTTAATACCTTTCGCACGCTGAAGGTACTTCCTGAGGCGTATCTCTACGGCATAGCCGGCGTCATAATGGGGGCAGGCGGCGGCAAATCAGCCTTTTTCATGGGTATGTACTCTGCAACCGGCTGGTGGTATTATTTTATCGTCGCATTCATGCTGAAGGTCCCTATCCCTGTTATAATATTGGGTGCGGCGGCGCTTCTCTACGGATTCTGCGACAGGGTAAGGAGGACAGATATAATCTGGCTTGTGCTACCTGCGCTCCTTGTTTTTACCGTCATATCATTACAGAACGTGAATATAGGCCTCAGACACGTGCTTCCGGCCTTTCCGTTCATATTCACCATGACAGGCTTCGTCCCCGGTATCAAGACAGAGTCGATGCGGGCGGCAAAGACGGTCTTCTTTTTAAGCGTCGGCTGGTATCTCTGGGCGAACTTATCGATATTTCCGCATCAGCTGGCGTACTTTAACGAGATAGCCGGAGGGCCTGACAACGGGGCCGCCTACCTCGTAGATTCAAACCTTGATTGGGGCCAGGACCTCAAGGGTCTCAAGACTTATATGGACAAAAACGGCATCGAGACGATCAACCTCGGCTACTTCGGCCTTAACGACCCGAAGAACTTTGGTATTAGATATGAGTATCTTCCAAGCTATTTGATACTCGACCCTGTCAAGGCAAAAGAGACCGTCAGGCTCGACGGCTGGTTCGCGGTAAGCGCCACTATGCTCCAGGGCGTATACCTGACGGATAGGGACTATTACGCGGTATTCAGGGATATACGGCCGGTAGATACAATAGGCCACTCGATCTATATCTACAGATTTGACAGGGATGAAAGCCGGCACTGAAGCCTGGTCAGCGGTTTTCCGGGCCGATCAAGACAGGCTGTAAAAAAGCAAACGCCTTATCGTAGAGGATCTCAGTCATTCAGAGCGATTTCATTAAAGGATCCCTCATCTTTATCGCTTCTTTATTGAACCGGCGACGTATAAAATTTATCGGAGCGTATAAAAGCGTTTTTACAATCGAGGAGAAACGGCATGGCGGCTTTCATTTCCATCGGGGTACTCTCTCTGTTTGTCGGTATCTTATTTGTTCTGTCCCCTGAAACGCTCCGGAGGCTCAATGACCTGTCGATGGCGATGGTATCAGCCCTTGACAAGAAGGCCTTTAAGTACAGGATGGGGCTGGGCATCACGATGATAATAGCTTCTCTCCTTTTTTTCTTTGTCGCGTACTATATAAGCGTAAAGGGCTGACAGGATATCAGGGCGGGATAATGCCTTGTATGATATGACCATGAACGCGTCAGGCGCCTGTTATTCACCGGGAATATCCGTAGAGCAGGCGTTTTTGCAGACAAAATAAACCGAGCAGTGCCGGATAAGATGAACCTTCATTCACAAAGGCCGTTTGCGCGAGCGCGTAAGCAGAGTTTCTGCGATAGTGGTTTTACGCTCATAGAGTTGGTCATGGTCATAGCCCTGATAGCCATCGTCTCCGTGACTGTCGGGGTCATGATGTTCAGGGGAACGGCCTCTGTAGACACCTTCGCGTTCGCAAGGAAGGTACAAGACGACATCCGCTACGCGCAGGGTCTTGCGATGCGCGGCACAAAGATCGAAGGGCCGAGCGCGTCGAACCCGAACCCCAAATACCGGTACAGGATACAGTTTAATACCGCTAACGCCAATTGTCCCGGCGCCAGCCAGTACTCGATCGTCAACGACCTTGACAACGACGGCCTTTGGGGCGAGACCGAGGCCGAGAGCGCGCGCCTGCCTTCGACAGGCGCTCAGTTTTTCTGCGTAAGCCTCGAGACCGGCGACTTCAAGGGTTTCACTATAACAGCGGATTTTGGCGGCGCGTCAGCCCCTGGCGCGCTTGAGTACGACAATATGGGCATCCCTTATGACAGCGACGGCGCGAAGCTCGCGGCCTCAAAGACGGTCACCGTTTCAAAGGCCGGCGAGAGCGCGGTCATCACTATAACGCCTAATACCGGCCTTGTTACCTTACAGTAGGCATATGCGGAACGAGAGATATAATCCGATCACCCATTTTGAGGCTGACACTTCTTCGGGGCCACTCAAAACCTCCTCGCAGTCCGGGTTCACTCTTATCGAGACTATAATGGCCCTTGTGCTCATCGGCATCATAGGCGCCGGCATCCTCTCTTATTTCGTCAACCTCGGCAAGGGCAGTTCGGAACAGGCCATCATCGTCCAGGCTAGCGCCCTTGTTCAGGAAGGGATGGAAGAGCTTCTTGCGGACAAGAAGACAAACGGTTTCGCCACGGTGGTACCGGTCGCCGCCCTGCCTCTGTCTCCGCCGTACGACAGGTTTTCGCGAGAGGTCGAGGTCTTCTGCGTTCAAGAGGCTGACCTGAACACGAGCAACGGCACTATGCCTGCGTGCTCTGATTCCGACATACGCTCCAAAAAGGTCCGCGTGATAATATCCTGGTCAGGCGGGCAGGTAGATGTTTCAACAGTAATCTCAAACCATTAGGCGACAGTGAGAAAGAGACCTCTTTCAGATAAAGGCATCAGCAAGACCTCAGGCTTCACGCTCATAGAGGTCATAATGGCTATAGTCGTCATGGCCATTATTTCCGTAGGCGTTGGTTCTCTCTTATATCAGGGGACAAGGTCTTTTGAGATGATGGATACAAGGCGCGACCTTACAGGCCAGGGAAAGCTCGCTATGGAGAGGATGACCCGCGAGATAAGGCTCACGAGGTGCGTTTCAGGCGGCGGAGCATGTACGCCTTCTGCAACCGAGATAACGGCTATGACGGCTGATGAGATAAGGTTCGTCAAACAGGATTACGAGGGCAGGGGTTTCAGGTACGACGCGACTGCCCAGACGCTTTACCTCAGGCAGGGCTCTACGGCTACAGACCCCGAAGATATACTCGCAAGGAACGTGAGCGCCTTCGCATTCGGGTATTTCAAAAGCAACGGAACTGCGGCTACTCTTCAGGCTCAGGTCTGGAGGGTGACCGCGGAGATGACGCTTTCAAGCGGCGCAGAATCGATAGACTTCAAGGCATCCATATATCCGAGGCACTTCTATTGAAGAAGATACCTTCATGCAGGCTTCGTAATAATTCAGACGGCGCGTCAGTCCTCGCGATTATAATCATAATCTCACTTTTGACTGGGCTTGGCGTCGTCTTCGGCTCGCTTATGACGACCGGGATAGAGGAGGAATCGATCGGAGAGGTCAATTCGATGTCCGCGTTTTATAACGCCGAGGCAGGGGCAGAGGCCGCGATCGGACATCTTAACGCCCCGCCTGCATCGACGAACTGGCTCTGGAGGAGCGGTTATCTTGGTAAATCCATAGGCAGAGGGAGCGTCGACGTGGAGGTCCTCCAGTACGACGACTATCCGACGCAGACGAGCGGATCTCCTTACTGCGTTACAGTCCCGGCCTCCCTTGATAATACGTCTGCCAATCCTGCGAGGACGATATTCGTCGAGGTATCTAAAGACCCGGCGGTAAATACAGACGACCTCGGGGTCGAACTTTATGATACAGACCTCGTATCGCTCGGCACCTGCGCCTCCCCCGGTTCTGCGCCTGTAGCCTCGTCTATCACAGCAGACAACCCTGAGACGATCAGGTACAGGGTCCCTGAGCCAGGGTCGTTTCCGTCAGTTATCACATACACCGTAAGGGTCCTTGGAAGTACCGGGATATCTCATACGCTCGGTGTCTCTCATCCTGACACGACCGGCTTCAGCCTGAGTAATACCACTCGCGCTGTCATATCTACCGGAAAATCAGGGGATGCCAGAAGAGAGATATTCATTTCATTCAGGAGGTAGGTTTGCTGAAAACCCTGTTGAGTTCAAGAGGCTTTTTAAAAGGCATGTTCGCGGCCTGTGCCTGTGCGTCTGCAGTATTAGTACAGGTGCTTCTCCTGCTGATAGCCTCAGCCCAGGCTTTTGCCGCTGACACATACACCGTAACGCTTCCTGCCGGTACCGAGGTCGCCATGCAGGACCCTGGCGCGGTACTCCCGTTCACAGTCACGAACAACAGCGCCGGCAAGGATATCCGGCAGATGACTTTTACGGTAGACGTGACAAAATACAACATCAGCTCATCGACGCTTCCGCCCGACGGCTGGTGCGTAAACAGCGTTACTACCCAGACGATAGTCTTCGCCTTGCGCCAGGGTTCAGGGGCGTGTTCAAACGGCACGTCTGCGAGCCAGACAGGACCGGGAGGCTCTGAGGTATTTAATATTACCGTGCTGCCTCTATCAGCCGCCGCAGATGTTGCCGGAGATACACTTACAACCGCCGTGGTTGACGCTCAGGGCGGCTTCTCTCTCTCGGGCGCCCTGCCGACATGGACGAGAAGGGCCCTTGAGGCTTCTCTGGATGCCTCTCCGGCTTCGCTTGGCACAGGAGGCGAGATAACCCTTACCATGCAGGTGACGAACAGGTCAACAGCGACGCAGTCTGGTATCACGACTACGCCGAGTCCGCCTTCTTTTTCAAGCGCGATAGTGACGAACACGGCGGGCCCGTACTATGGTTCGACTTCACTAGACGGCGCCCATAATACATCTACGTCTACTATCACCGTAGGTTCGACTACAGAGTTTACTTCTTCAGGCACGATAAAGATAGACTCGGAAGAGATATGCTACACAGGTAAGACTGCTACTACACTGACAGGCGCTACGCGCGGTTGTAACTCTACCACAGCGGCCTCGCACACGAGCGGCACAGCGGTTTATTCTCTCGATCAATTCAGCCTGACAGCCGGCCAGACCAGGACCATACATTGGAAGTACAGCGCCGACCTGACCGGTTCCGTGTATTTTACCGCGCGCGCCACCAACGCCGTTGCTACCGCACGATCAAAAAACATCAACTCAAATACAGTCACCATCGGCAATTTTACCGCAACGCTTTCCGTGACCCCATCCTCGGTCGTGAGCGGTCAGTCGGTCACAGTAAATATGAGCGCGCAGAACAACGGAACGTCATCTCTTGTAAACGTGACCCCGTCGCTTCTCTCAGCGTGCCTCGGAGGGGCTACAGAGACTATAGTCTCAGGCCCTGTGCCGGCTTCAATCGCAACGATATCAGGCGGCAGTTCAGGCGTATTCCAGTGGACTTATCTGATAACAGGGTCGTTCGGTCAAGGGTATTGTCTGAGCGGGAGCGCTTCAGCAAACGGGCCTGTCGTATCGAACACGGCTACTTCAAATACAGGGACGATATCGACCTATTCGGCAACTCTTTCACCTGCGGTCGTAGCCAGCGGTTCGACGAACCAGACGCTTACCTGGTCAGTTTATAACGGCAGCGGCTGTACAGTCCGCACAGTCAGCATAGCAACCCCTGCCGTCGGTTCTGATTGGACATGCGCGTCAGTAGGGCCGCCTGCCGGATGGTCAGCGTCTTGTTCAGGGACCGTTCAGTTCAATTCCGGCGGGGTAGGGAGCGACATACCTGCAGGCGGCACAAAGACCTTCTCGATAACATTCAGTACTACTGAGACGGTCACATCTGACAAGGTCGTATCTTTTCCGGTCACAGTCACTGCCAGAGGGTGCGGCGGCTCTACCGATACGATGCCATCGGCGGTGACCGTATCTGCCGACGCTCTTACGCTTACTCATACTCCGGCAGGCCCGATAGACGCTGACGGCAGCAGCCGCTACACGATGACAGCTGTACTTACATCAGGTGGTACGCCTATCTCAGGCAAGACTATAGCTTTTTCCACGACAAACGGAAGTCTCGACCCTTCTACCGGAGTTACTGACATAAACGGCCAGGCTCAAGTCGATCTCATTGCTCCGTACAGCACAACCGATACTACAGCCACGGTAACTGCCGATTACTTGAACGCCTCTGATACCGATACCGTCTCGTTCACAGGATGGATAAAACAGAACATTCTCTATTGGGGCGCGATCACACCGACATCAGCCACCTGCGGGTCAGCTGTTACTTTTCAGGTGACGGTGAAGAACCTCGGCGCTGCGTCGATGAACTTATCCTCGAACTCCTATTTCGCGTTCAACGACTACTCGGCAGGCGGCAGCACGACATACAGGGCCTTTCTCGATACAGGCTCCACAGGGGTGATAGCCGCAGGCGCGACAAAGACCTTGAGCTTCGGGTCGTTGACTAACGCCGGGGCAGGGGGAGGCGTGACGCTTGCCGCAACCATTCTTGCCGGTACATACGAGCCGATATCCGACTCAACGCCTCCGCCATATAGCGGGCTATTCCTCACAGAGGTAATACCTCCCGCGCCAGGGCCAGGGACTAATGATCAGTACAGGTCAGTAACCGACTCCATCACAGCGACAGGGAGCTGCAACTCGGTAAAGATAAATATCATAAGGTGGAGGGAACTGAGGTAAGAGGCTTTAACTCATCGCTCCAGTCCTGCTTGATAAGTAGCAGTTTTTTCCTCCCCTTACTTTAAGGGGAGGCTGGGAGGGGTTAGTTTGCCGCACTGTGTGCGCTCTTGTATATGGCTCGAACGGCCCTTGTGAAAAATATCTGTCTGATTTCAGCTTTGCACTTCAGTGCTCCTTTTGGGTATGGCTCGTTTTGCTTTCGAGCCCAGCAGTAGGGCGGGTCACACCCGCCAAATGTTTTTCTTTTGCCACACTGCGTGCGCTCTTGTATATGGCTCGAACGGCCCTTGTGAAAAATATCTCTCTGACTTTAGCTTTGCACTTCAGTGCCCATTTTGGGTATGGCTCCTTTCGCTGTCCGTCCGTTTCGCAGTAGATTCAGATACCTGCTCGTCGGCCCTCCTTTATGCTCATCCCGCCATGCCCCGGGTTTTATTTAAAGGCAAAGACAAAGCAACTTCGCCAGCCGGGTTTTGTTTCAAAGCAAAGGAGTGTGTCCGGTTTTTTCCTCCCCTTACTTTAAGGGGAGGCTGGGAGGGGTTAGTCGTAATAGGTGTTTCTTTTGCCGCATCGGGGTGTGCTTTTAAAGTTTGGCTCGCATCGCTCTCGTGCTGACTCGTAGTAGATCTAACCGCCTGCCGGGCATTCCTCTTTTAATCTCGATATGCCACCCGAGTGTTTCTTGAAAGGCAAAGATCTCAAAGGGTAAAGCCATATCTTGACATTTCAGTCTTTCGGTCTTAAAATCAGTACAAAAATATATTTATAACTAAATTCGGTTGCAAGGCAGTCTGTGATTAAAAACCTTGTTGAAATGACTAGGCTTTTCAGGTGATAGCACTGGACCATATAAGCACAACTTTACAATCAACCCCAATAGTATTATAATAGTACAAAAATAAACTCATAACTATACTTAAACATGCTGAGACGTAGCAGGCGTTTGGAGAGGCTGGAAACAGGCGAAAGCATTTATATTAAGTCTATGTTTTGAAAACAGAACGTGCCGTAGCTAGCCAAACCCTTGAGCGCTCGGTTGTGCGCTCAAGGTGGTCAGCAGAGGCTTTTTGCAGAATAACCCCTCCCGGCCTCCCCTTGTGAGTAAGGGGAGGTGAGAAAACAGTGGCCCTCTTTACCAAGCAGGGGCTGGAGGTCGGCTCAAAATTATCTTTCTTTGTCGCTAAACAAACCCGGGTCATGGCGGAAGGAGCCTAAAGGACGGTCGACGAGCAGGTTATTGTATCTTCTGCGAGTCGGTCGGACAGCGAAAGGAGCCATACCCTAAAGGCGCACGGAAAGTGCAAAGCTGGAGTCAGACCGATGTTTTTTGCAAAGAGGCACTGTCTTGCCCTGTCGTAAAAAAAAAGAACCTAAAAACGTACGCGAGCGCGCAAAAGAAAATCATGCGGCGGGTGTGACCCGCCCCACCGTCTAACCCCTCCCGGCCTCCCCTTATAGTAAGGGGAGGGGAAAATGCTCCGGTCCGCAAAAGAAAAATGTCCGACTATTCAGTAGTCCGTATGTTGGGCTTAAGACAAAAACGCTGAGGAGATAGATGAAAACATCTCAGATACTTGAAAAGACCGGCATCCCGCGCCACAAGCTATATTATCTCGAGCAGAAGGGCTACATAAAGCCGAAAAAAGTCCCTGCCGGAGAGCTTGAGACAAGAGAGTATACAAAAAAGGACCTCGCTCTGGTCGAAGGCATCTGGAAGTACCTGCAGATGGGCTTCAAGCACAGGGTCGCATTCCAGAAGGCGGTTGTCGAACTTGAAGGCGCGGAGGTGAAGTGATGTACGAAAAATACTTCTATCTCAAAGAAAAGCCTTTTCATATCACGCCTGACCCTAGGTTCCTCTATCTCGGCAGCAAGCACAGGGAGGCGATCGAGCTCCTTGCCTACGGCATCAGTGGCAAGAAGGGTTTTATCATGCTGACAGGCGAGGTCGGTACAGGCAAGACTACCTTGAGCAGGGCGTTTCTCGACAAGCTCCCTAAAAAGACTGCGAGCGCGCTCATATTAAACCCGGTCTTATCCGAACTCGATCTTTTAAAGACGATCACAGACGACTTCGGGCTCGGTATCAGGGGCAACGTAAAGGAGCATCTTGACGGGCTTAACGCCTTTCTGATGAAAAACGCCCTTGACGGCATCACTACCATCGTCATAATCGACGAGGCCCAGAACCTCTCTCTTCCTACAATGGAGATGCTGAGACTTCTATCTAACATAGAGACTCAGAGAGAGAAACTCCTCCAGATCGTACTTGTCGGCCAGCCTGAGCTTAAGGAAAAGCTCCTCACCAGAGAGCTTCGCCAGTTGAACCAGCGGGTGATCGCAAGATACCACTTGGAGCCGCTCGAGCGTCCTGAGACGGAAGCTTACATAAACAACAGGCTTATGATCGCCGGGGCAAATGGCAACGTAAGATTTACCTCTGATGCGCTTGACTTAGTCCAACGCGCAAGCACAGGGATACCGAGGATAATAAACATAATATGCGACAGGGCGCTTACAGCCGCTTTTATTTCTGATAAACGCATCGTAGATATCGAGATAATCACTAGGGCTGTTTGTGAGCTGGAAGACGAGGGCTATCTCAAGGAGAGTCTTGCCGATAGGTGCGCCGCCCGCTTCCTGCCGCATATAGCGGTCTCTACGCTTGCCGCGGGTATCGCGGCGGGCCTCAGATGGGGGACGCCTCTTATCCAGAGGATGATGACAGGGGCCGCCTGGTGAGCATAATCCATGAGGCGCTGAAAAAGATCGAAGGCGCGCGTCATGGTTATTCAAGCGTACGGGCAGGCAGAGCGGCCTCGGTAAAGCGGCCTCAAAGAACGATGACCGTAGCGCTGGCCGTCGTGACTCTTTTTGTGGTCGTCTTAATTACGCTCTATACCGTCTGGCCCGAAAAAAAGAGATCAGAACCGGCGCAGGTTACCGGTCAAGGAGAGGCCGCGCGATCAGGGCCTGCGCTACAGACAGATGCCTCACAGCCTGCGGCCTTGGCAGTGGCGACTGAGCCTCAGGCATGGTCAGATGCAAAAGGCATCGAGCTTTTCAATCTTGGCAGGTATTCTGAGGCCGCCGCTGAGTTTGCCGAAGGTGTGAGGCAAGTGCCTGAAAACAGCGTACGTCTTAACAACCTGGGGCTCGCGTACTTTAATATCGGAAAGACCTCTGAGGCTGAAGACGCTTATAAAAAAGCCCTTGCCGTAGATCCCGCCTATCCAGAGGCGCTTAATAACTACGGCGCGCTTTCTGCTTCAAGGGCTGATTATGGCAGGGCGATAAAGCAGTACACGAGCGCTATCGCCCTACGACCCGATTACGCACAGGCATATCTCAACAGAGCCATAGCCAGCGAGCTTTCAGGCGACTTGAAGACGGCTGTCGGGGACTACGAGAGGTTCCTTGATATCGCAAACGCCGCTAAAGATGCCGGGATCATAACAGAGGTCAGGAAAAAACTCCTTACGCTACGAACTGCGCTTATTATCGAAGACGTCAAAGGCGCGCGCCGCTGACCGGCGCCGGGACCTGCAATGTACCCATTTTCATCTAAAAATATAGTTGGCATCGACATAGGGACGTACTCGATAAAAGTCGTCCATCTCGGCGGCTCGCTCGGCGCGCGCACCGTCAAGGCGGCCACAAGCTTCAGGCTTCCAAGAGAGGCAGGCCAGGTACTTCCGGCTGTTCCGGCATTCGTTTCGGAGCTTCTCAGTTCAAAGAAGATATCAGTAAGGACGGTCGCGGCGCTGTTCACCTCTGGGTCCTTGATATTCAGGAATATACATCTGCCGCCTATGCCTGAGAAAGACCTGAAGGAGGCGGTAAGCTGGGAGCTTCGGAAGGAATCAGGCATGAGCGCGGCAGAGATCGTCGCCGATTATATGCCTGCCGTAGACGGCGGCAAAAAGGACGAAGGCAAGCTCTCGCTTATGGCTTTTGCCGCAAGAAGAGCGGAGGTGGAGCGGTCCATCTCTTTTTTCAAGGAGGCGGGCCTTGAGCTTAGGGTCCTCGACGTCATCCCTTCGGCGCTTCTTTGCGCGTTCGACTTGAGCAACGAATGGGAGGCAGGGGCCAACTACGCGATGCTCGACATAGGTGAATCAAGGTCGACTCTTGCGATACTCAAAGAGAGAAGACTATCATTCGTTAGAGAGATAACCATCGGGGGAAGGGACCTTACCCATTCGATAGCCAACATGCTCGGCAAATCCGAGGAAGAGGCCGAAGATATCAAGGCAGAACTGAGGCTTGACGCTACGGCTGAGAACGCTCCTGCCGAGATGAAAGCGGTCAGGCCCATAATCGAGGGGCTTTGCGCTGAGCTGCAGCGGTCGTTTGATTATTATCATGCGCAGTACAGGGAAGGCGCTGTTACGCATCTTTTCATATCAGGCGGCACCGCGCGCCTTAAAGGGCTTGACGCGTTTGTAACGGGCGCGATCGGAGTAGCTTCTTTTACTGATAACCCCTTTAGAAAGGTGCGCGTCCCTAAAGGAATTGATAAGGCTGAACTCGCCCTTATCGCGCCGTGCATGACGCTTGCCGCAGGGTTGGCTTCAAGGGGTGCTTCCTGATGATAAAAGGCATCAACCTGATACCTGACGATATACAGGGCCAGTGGAAAGTCGGCAGGTGGCGTAAGATGATATGGGCCGCAGGGATAATATACACGGTTATTTTTGCCGCTTTTTTTCTCTTTCAGGTCAAGGGACTGCTTGATAAACAGGCTGAACTGAAGTCCGTTGAAAAGGAGAAGACCGCGCTGATAGCAGCAAACGCTCAGTATTCCGACCTCTCGCTTAAGGTCGAGACGATGAGAAAGACCCAGTCGGAGCTTCAAAAGAGGCTCGGCGTGGCTTCCGAGCTTTCAGGTAAAAAAGTCTCGTGGTCTGTCATGTTGAAGAGGCTTTCTGCCGAGATGCCGCCCGGCGTCTGGCTTAGATCGCTCTCGACCCATGATGAAGAGACGACCGGCGTGAAAAAGGTCAGGTTCTTAGGGACCGCCTTGTCCAACAGGGCGGTCGGCGACCTCGCTTTTTTTCTTGAAAACTCGGGCTTTGCCCAGAACGTGACGCTCGCATATTCGCAGAAGAGGGATCTTAACAACCTCTATGTATACGACTTCGAGATAACTATGGACCTTAAGAAGACAGCAGAGATGATCAATGAATGGTGACTTTTTAAAACAGCTTGCCGCTGTCGATCTGGCGTGGATCTCCAGGCTCAAAAAAGAGTTGATAGGCCTTTCATTGCTTGTCGTCATCTCGTTTTTCTTCTATTCGTATGCGTACCAATGGACGGTAAACGCGTCTAATGCCGCATCAAGGCAGATACAGAGCGCCCGGATGGAAATGAAAAGGATCCAGGGCGAGATCGACGCCGCCGAGGAGCTTAAAAAGACCGTGGCAGAGGCCTCGGTCAACCTCAAGCAGATCGAGGCGCGCCTTCAGGAGATGAAAGAGAGGCTCCCATCTGATAAACATATCTCAAGGATACTTGCTGAGGTATCTGAAAACGGTTTTAAAAGAAACGTCCATATCGTCTCCATAAAACCGGTAGCTTTTGAGGATAAAGGCGAGCTCCTGAGACTGCCTTTCCAGATAACGATGGAGGCTGATTTCAAGTCTTTCGGCGACTATCTGGAGAGGATAGAAAACCTTCAGAGGGTGATGATGGTCGATAACTTCAAGATCGAAAAGAAGGAAGGCGCGGCTATGATCGTTGCAGGAGAGGTCTACCTGAGCGCGTATGTGCTTGACCACGGGAAATAAGGCATGATCAGACTAATCCTATTAATACTAAAGACTGGCGGATATATCGGAGCGGCGCTGCTTTGCGCTCTGATCATATCCGGCATATCAGGCGGCCCGGCTACTGCTGAGATCGCACAACAGTCGCTTTCTTATATGGGAAAGGTCCCGCCTTCGAAGCCGACAGCCCGGGGATGGGGCAAGGACCCGTTCGTCCCGCTTGTAGTCCAACAGGCTGAAGTAAAGGACAAAAAACAAGGGACAGGGCAGGTGTTAAGGCTTACAGCGGTCTTTTTCAGCGACGTGAGGCCTTCGGCCATCGTAAATGATAAGATAGTCTATGTCGGGGGCATTGTCGATGGCCAGAAAATTGTTGATATAGGAAGGACTCATGTTATACTTCACGGTGTTTCCGGCAGGGTCAGGCTCGATATAGCCGGCGGCCCGGAGTCACAGTGATGGCGCTAAAAAAACATCTGCAAACGGCCTTTTTTGCGGCCACTCTGCTTCTTGCCGCGTCTTCGGCGCACACAGCTGAAAACCGGGGCGCGACCTCGGCAAGGCTTTATTCCATAGAGGTGCGGGAATCCGAGATAAGCGATGTCCTTCGCGCCCTAGCCCAGCAAAGCGGCCTCAATATAGTCCTTGGCGAGGGTGTTGCCGGCAAGACGAGCCTCAGCTTTAAGGATGTCCCGTTTAAAGACGCTCTGGAGATGGTGATCAGGGCCAACGGCCTCATGTACACCATGCAGAACAACGTCTTGTGGGTCGGCAAGAAGGTCGATATGTCGGGGGAGATGACTGTAGAGATCATCACGCTCAATAACGCCGACCCCGCCTCCGTAGCGACTCAGATCAAGGGAGACTTAAGCCCTGACGGCACATCGACCCCTGACATACGGACGAATTCGCTGGTCATAAGAGACTTGCCCAGAAATATAGAGAAGGCCAGAAAGACCATTAAGGCCATCGACGTTCAGACCTCTCAGGTCGTTATAGAGGCCCGCATAGTAGAGGCTAACAGCAATTACTCGCGCGCTCTCGGCATACAATGGGGCGGAAGATATGTATCAGGCAAGGACGTTATCACCGGTAGCCAGCTTCTGCCTGCTTCAAGCGGCGGGAGAAACTTCGCTGTAAACCTGCCTGCCGCCTCAGCGACTTCAGGCATCGGCATGGTCCTGGGCAACCTCACCAGCAAGATCCTTCTTGATATTGAGCTGTCAGCCGCTGAGACTAGGGGTGAGCTGAAGATCATCTCACGGCCAAAGATATCGACCATGAACAACAAGCCTGCCACTATCCACTCAGGGCTGACGTTTCGGGTAAAACTGGCGCAGTCCGTAGTCTCAGGAGGCGGCGCGTCGACTACCACCACGTCTAGCGGCGGCCTTGAAGAGATAAAGACGGGCATAGACCTCTCTGTCACGCCGCAGATATCCCCGAACGGCTTTGTCATGCTTAAGATCGACACAAACAAGAGCGACCCTGACTTTTCAAGGACGGTAGACGGCATCCCCGGGGTCGCTGAGAAGAGCGCCTCGACGAATGTGCTTGTAAAAGACGGCGAGACGGTCGTTATCGGCGGGCTATACCGCTCCATTACAACCGAGCAGGAAAACGCTGTCCCGTATTTTTCAAAGATCCCCTTGTTAGGGGCACTTTTCAAGTCAAAATCAAAGTCGATGGATAACGAAGAACTGCTTGTTTTTATAACCCCGCAGATAGTAAAAATCGCTACGGAGAACGCACATTGAGCGCACTTGATCAGATCAAAGGGAACAAAGCCGTGATCCTGGCCGTTCTTGCGGCGGTAGTCGTGATAGTCGCCTACCTCTTTATCGGCCAGCCCGGACGGGAGAACGTCCCTGAGGAAGTCATATCGAAACGGGTAAGGCTAGAGGTTGTAGAAGAGCCTGTAGCCGGCCAGACAGATGAACAGACAGCTTCCGAGCCGCAAGGCGCTATCGGGGTGCCGGAGCCTGATGCAGCAATCGCTGAAAAGCCGGAAGCGATTACAGATAGACCGGTTGCTGTAAAAGACGCGCATAAGACGCAGGCAGCTCCAAAATCTGTTACAACGGCAGACCATACACTTGAAAGGCCGTCTGCTGCAAAGCCTAAGGCGGTAAAAGACGATTCAAGGGAACCGGCATCTGAGCCTCGGGCTATCTCGGAAAAGAGGGCTGTCGAGAAAAAGCCTGCCAAGCCGGCTATTAAAGAAAAGGCAGTGGCCACGGATTCCGCGCGCGAAGAGGCAGAACCTCAAGAGGCCGTAAAAAAGCAGCCTAAAAAAGCGCCTAAGGCCTCAAAGTCAATAACATCCAAAGACATCGCGGCCAGACCCTGGGTTGTAGGGTTGGCATCGTTTAAGACTCTTGGAGAGGCCCAGGAGGTCACAGGTTCACTCAAGGCGCTGCATCATAACGCCTATATAACCGAGACTGTAAAGGACGGCCGTAAGTGGTACAGGGTGCGGGTCGGATTTTACGCGACAAGACAAGAGGCCCAAAAGGTCGGCAGTTCCCTGTCCGCCAGGTTCGGACTTAAGAACCTTTGGGTCGTAAAACCATCCAAGGCCGAAGCGAAGGCGCACTTTAAATAACCTTTAAAATCAAGAGATTGACTGGTGTTAAGGGACGTCTTCATGGCCGGTGAAAAGCCTTGACTAAACCGGCTTAAAGAACATAAAATGAGGACCGGGGACCGTTAAAAACCAGGGTTTTTTAATCTAGATGAGACAAACGGCATATCAGGCGGAAAAAAGAGCGCGCCTGACAAAATATGTATTTCTGGAGACCTTCGGGTGCCAGATGAATGAGAGTGATTCAGGCAGGATGCTCGGCTTTTTGAGCGAGCTAGGCTACGTAAAGACCGATACGCCTTCCAAGGCCGACCTGATACTTCTTAATACCTGCTCCATCCGTGATAAAGCCGAGCACAAGGTCTACTCGATGCTGGGCAGGTTCAAGCCCATAAAGGATGAAAACCCAGGGCTCATCATCGCCGTTGCCGGTTGCGTCGCACAGCAGGAGGGTGCAGCGCTTTTAAAAAGGTTAGCGTACCTCGACCTTGTATTCGGTCCTCATAATATCCACAAGATCAAAGAGATGCTTTTGGCGGTTGAGGATGGGAAAAGACGGGTCGTAGAGACCTCTTTCAGCGCCCATATCGACGGTAGCGAATATCTTCACACGAGCAGGGAAGGGTCTAAGGCCTTTGTCAGCATAATGCGCGGGTGCAATAATTTTTGCAGCTACTGCATCGTCCCATACACCAGGGGGAGAGAGGCCAGCAGGAAGAGTTCAGATATACTGAGTGAGATACGGGCGCTTACCCTGGCAGGCGTAAAAGAGGTGACGCTCATCGGCCAGAACGTCAATTCTTACGGGATCGGCGACGGATCAGAGCTGAGCTTTCCGGATCTCTTGAGGGCTGTAGCGGAAGTAGAGTCGATCGAACGGATACGGTTTGTCACCTCTCACCCGAAAGACATCTCCGAGAGCCTCGTCTCGCTCTTTGCCGATGAGAAAAAGATCTGCAGTCATGTACACCTGCCGGTGCAATCCGGGGCAGATGCTATTTTGGCAAGTATGGGGCGAGGGTATACAAGGGATGAGTACATAGACAAGGTCGGCCGCCTGAGGGCGCTTTGTCCCTTGATCAGCGTCACTACCGATATCATAACAGGCTTTCCCGGCGAGACAGATCAAGACTTCGAGGCTACCATGGACCTTGTAAGGACTCTCCGTTTTGACAACTTATTCTCCTTCGCTTATTCACCGAGGCCTGGGACCAGGGCCTCGACTTTTGAAGGCCGGGTGGACGCCGAAGTGTGTTCGGCAAGGCTCACGTACTTGCAGGAAGTCCAAAGGGAGATCACTTTGGAGAAAAACTCGGCCCTGATCGGAAGCATCCTTCCGGTTATGATCGAGGGGAAGAGTAAGACAGATCCTGAGAGGTCAGTGGGCAGGACAGGGTGCAACAGGCTCGTCAGCATCCCTTCTTCGTCTCATCAGGAAGGCGACACGATAGACGTCGAGATAACAGCGGCATCCCCTAACGCGTTAAGAGGGCTTTACAGACCAAGGAGATAACCGATGATGATCCGCATGAAGGTCCAGGGGCTTGCCATAGACCCGTACACGAACGTACCTATCGTGATATTGAAAGACAGCGATGAAAAAAACGCGCTCCCTGTATGGATCGGGGTGCTGGAAGCAAGCGCGATAGCGTCGCAGATCGAGAAGATCGAGTTTTCGCGGCCTATGACGCATGACCTTTTAAGCGAGGTGCTCAAAAACGTCAACGTCGGCGTTGACAGGGTCGAGCTTAACGACCTGCGCGACAACGTCTATTACGCGACGATCCATTTTTCGAAGGCGGACGGTGTTTTCAAGCTTGACGCAAGGCCAAGCGACGCTATAGCACTGGCCCTTAGAACCGGCTCGCCCATCTTCGTCGATGCCACGGTCCTTGAAAAATCAAAGACGATGGAGACAAAGACCGAGCCATCAGGAGACGGCGAAAGAACCGATGCGCATACTGACGGACTTGAAGACCTCTCGCCAGACAGCTTCGGAAAATACAAGATGTAGGGCCCCGGCTCTGCGATACTTTTCATGCGGCAGGACTTGGCGGTAGCCCGGCGCAAGGGCGTATTATTATACCAACTATTCTTCACTCCAGACAGACCCGGGCTTTGTCCGTGAAAGATATAACCCAAACAGATACAGAGAAAAGCGGCCTGTTGCCAGGCCTCCACGACTCGGCCTTTGTCAGCGAATACGGACGTATCGAGACGATACGGGCCGCGCGCTACAATACCAGTTTTTCTCTTGTCCTCGTCGATATGAGCGGGGCCGCAGGCGCGTTTAAGCTGACAGCCTCTGCGGTCCTTGAGACTGTCAGGAGCTGTGATGTTGTAGGCATGACAGAAGATGGTTCTTTAGCAATGGTCCTGCCTGAGACCGACTACTTCGGCTCTCTTGTCACTATAAGAAAGCTTGCAAGGGCGGTAGGTCTGGCCTTTCCGAACCGGTCCATGCCGGATGTTATTATCTCGCAGGCGACCTTCCCTAAAGACGGCAGGCTATACGCCGAACTCCTCTCGAATGCGGGGAAAAATGCCGCGGCGAAGAGGGATTCCATCTGGGCAAGGCTTGAGCTCAAGAAGAAGATATTCTGGGAGGTCATCGGAGAGCTTGCCTCAGGCGCCTTTAAAGAGACTGAGAACGCGAGTTTTGACGCAGGCACCGGGCAGGTGCTCACTGAATTCTTCATGGACCAGATAAACGAGCTGATACTCAAGGAGATCGCCCGAAACCCGCATAAAAGGGGCATCATGTACCTTGCCGCCAGAAAGGTCGCATCCACCATGCCAGCGGCAAAGCTCCTTAATTCGACAGCGGCCTTCACTTCCAAGGTATTTCTTGTGGGCGAAGCGGACGAGAGCGCTTGGGATATAAAAAACGCTACGCCTATAGTCATTGACGACCCGAGGTTCAGAGAGATATTTTTCACTTTCTACCTGAGCGAGGACTCCGCCTACGCCCTTGTATGCAAGGAGAACTGGGGGGGCATATACTCCTGTTTCCACACCTCGGATACGACGCTTGTCGAAGGCCTCATAGCGAAGTTCCAGACTGAATACTCGCTACAGGAACAGCTCGGCTGATGGAAAAAAAGACCATACTGATAGCCCTGAAAGAAGATGATGAGGCACAGCTTTTCACTAACTGCCTCTCAGGCCTTAACCATGACCTCCTGTCAGTCAAAGACGGCGGCCATGCCCTTGAGCTGGCGCTGGTCAATCTCCCGTCTATCTTTATAGCCGATATAGATCTGCCGGTAATAGGCGGAGAAAGGCTCTTCCAGATACTGAGGTCCAACCCTCAGACTTCAAGGATACCTTTCCTTTTTATCTCCAACAGTGTCAAGGATATAAAGGGTTTCAGGACCGGCATCGACATCTTTCTTTTAAGGCCGATAAACAAGGAAGAGCTCGTTGCCAGGGTCAGGCACACGCTTCTTTCAAAGGGCCAGGCCTCGCTCAGCAAGGGTATCGAAGGGCGCCTGGCGCATATCTCGCTTGCCGACATAGTCCAGTTCCTCCACATGAACCGGAAGGAAGGGGAGCTGCGCATTACTTTCGGCGAACTGACCGGGGTAGTGCTCATCAAGGACGGCGAGATATACAACGCCGTAGTAAGCGGAGTAGAGAAAGAGAAGGCGCTTTTCAGGCTCCTTCAGTGGGATGACGGCAGGTTCGAGTTCATACCTCGGCTGGTCCAGTCTGCGAGAAAGATACGTTCTAGCGTCGGTAACCTGTTGATGGAGGGTATGCGCCAGACCGACGAGCTCGTCCGTGACTCAGGCCAGTTCCCTTCGCCTGAGATGACGCTTGAGGCAGGCATGGAACTCTCAGCCCTGCCAAAGGGCCTCCAGCCCTTAATATACGAGATAATGCAGGTCGTAGGAAGACACCCGAGGGTCTCGGAGATAATAGACAGGACTACGTACCCTGATTACGAGGTATACAAGACGCTTTCAAGCCTGCTCGCCAGAGGGGTACTGCTGGAGAAGAAGGGCGGCGGCTTATCGACGCCGGAGGAATTCCTGACCCCGGCGCAGGCCATCAATATCAGGGAGAAGATACTCAACCGTTTCAGCGATCAGCATAACGTAGGATACGCACGGGTGCTGGTCATCTCTACTTCAGGGAGGCTCACCTCTTTTTTCTTCGAGATGTGCGCGAAACTGCCGGGCTTTTCCATGAACCAGAGGTCAGCGATAGCGCAGGTATCGAGCGATAGCCCTCTTGGCGAGACAGCCTCCTTGAGGCTCCACGGGGGCATGGACCTTGTCTTCTTCGCGGTTCCTGCGGTCAGGAACATGAACCCGCTCTGGAGGTCTTTTTCTGCGAACCTTGTAGGCGTGATCCTCTTATGGGATAATTCCGCGACAGGCGGCCTTGAGGAACTTGCCTCTGTAAGAAGCGCTGTTATGGGTCTTACAGACGTGCCGGTCGTCAATATTTGTGTTTCCGGCCCGATGAGCGAAGAGAGGAAGGCCGCCGCGCGCAGAGCCGTAGGCCTTGGACCAGACGAGCCGCTCTTTCTTCTCAGGCCTGAGGAGACCGCAGTCCTGCAGGAGATATTCTACTCGCTCTTTGCGGGCATAATAGCGGAAAGTCCGGCGCTATGACCTCTCGGAGAGATCTCTTTGGGTACCTGGCCGATTAGCGGCAGTAGATACTCGAAAGACGGGCTTATGCGAGGCACCGCTTTGTCGCCTCGATTGACTGGATCGTTGTTTATTGTTGTTTAAGGAGGGCTGATGATAGACTTTCATACTCACAGCATACTGAGCGACGGCGTCTTGATACCTTCGGAACTTGTAAGAAGGGCACGGGTGGCAGGCTACACCGCAATGGCTATTACCGACCACGTTGATGAGTCGAATATCGAACAGGTGATAAGACAGCTTATCAAGGTATCGGCGCAGATCAATACTGATAAGACTTTTACTCTGGTCCCCGGAGTCGAGCTGACGCATATCCCGCTTAAGCACATCCCGAAGATGGTAAAAAAGGCGCGCTCCCTGGGCGCGCGCATAGTAGTCGGCCACGGTGAGACGCTAAGCGAGCCTGTGGAGCCTGGGGCGAACATCGCTTATATAAAGGCGAGGGTAGACGTCCTTGCCCACCCCGGCCTTATCACGGATGAAGAGTGCGTTCTTGCCGTCACAAATTCAGTACATCTTGAGATAACCGCGAGGGGCGGCCACAACACTTCTAACGGTCATGTCGCTTCAGTCGCAAAAAGACTTGGAGGCTTGATGCTTGTCAATACAGATTCGCACGCCCCGGGAGACCTTATTTCTGATGAAAGGGCGTTAAAAGTCGCGCTCGGCGCCGGGCTTGACGAAAAAGACTTCAGGAGAATACAGAAAAATGCAAAGCAGCTTCTTGAGAAGGTTCGCTGAGGGTTTTGCCCTCGCCGGACTCATTGTGCTTACGGGTTGCGCTCAAAAGGCGGAACTGACGCCCAACAGATGGTCTACGCATCTGGCAGGGGTCGAGCGCGTTAATATCTCGCTAGACCCCGTAAAACTGCCTGTAGCCGTTGCCTGGTCGAAAGACGTATCCGACTTTAGTATTCTGAGGTCGCACCCGAAAGGGCAGATGAGCTCGCCACTCATATACGACGGCGTATTGTATGTCGGCTCCACGGATAGCACTCTGTCCGCAGTGGACCTCTCAACAGGGCGGGTCAAGTGGGACTTTGATGCCGGATATCCGATCGAGGCCACAGCGTCGGTGGGTGAAGGGATGGTCTGCTTCGGTTCTCTCGACGGGGTCTTGAGATGCCTTGAAGCGGCTGACGGCAGGCTCATCTGGCAGTTCCAAGCCAAGTCCGAGATATTGTCCGCGCCTGTCATAAAAGATTCTACCGTATACTTCTCGTCATCCGATGACAGGGTCTACGCTCTTTCGGCAAAAAACGGCGAGAAAAAATGGGTCTACAACAGGACAACCTTCCAGTCCGTCTCGCCGCGTATATACGGTTCTGCGGCCTACCACAACGGCAGGCTCTATCAGTTTTTCTCTGACGGGTTCGTGGTAGCTATTGAGGCTGAGAACGGCAGAGAGCTATGGAAGAGACAGGCCGTTAAAGTATTTAACAGCCACGAGAACATCAGAAGGACTCCGCTTGTCGCAAACTCGATGGTCTATGTCATTGACGACGACAGGGCGGTAGTGGCGCTGGACCCTGATACCGGCGAGATCAAAAAGAGCTATCAGGCGGTACGGACCAGCGACTTTATCATCCCGGATAAAAGGACGCTGATAGCGGCAGGCACGGATCGCGTAGTCGCGTACGACATGGTATCAGGTACGGTCTTGTGGGAAAGAGAGACCCAATACAAACCGCTGCACTCTATATTCGGCGCCGAAAACACGGTATTCCTGCTATCGAACTATACATGGAAGCCGCTCGGCATGGATTGGTTCTCAAGTGAACGAGGACGTATCGAGGCGATCTCCTTGAAAGACGGGCAGATGCTCTGGTCCAGACGCCTCAAATCGACCATATCGGCCAACGGCTCGACAGGTCAATCGAGGGTATCGCTTTTCACTGACGCGGGGATCTTGCAGGTCTTCGAGCCTGAGGATTGACTCTGTAGGCTGCATCATACCGGAGACGGCTTCAACAGGGATAGATGACAGAAAAAAAGCTAAATATCGCCTTCATCTGGCACATGCACCAGCCTATGTACAAGGACCCGATCTCAGGAGAGTACACGCTTCCCTGGGTGCTGTTTCACGGCACCAAGGATTATTATGATATGGTCGCCATCCTCGATGAGTTTCCGTCTATCCATCAGACATTCAATCTCGTGCCGAGCCTCCTTGAACAGGTGATGGAATACGCGGAAGGCAGGGCCTCGGACGCCTATCGGACGCTGAGCGGCCGACAGGCATCCGCTCTCTCCGCTGCTGACAAGATATTCATGCTCCGCTACTTCTTCCAGGCGAACTGGGACAATATGCTCAAACCGCTCCCCAGGTACTGGGAGTTGATGAAAAAGCGCGGCCCGTCAGGTTCGGAAGAAGACGTGCGGCCGGCGCTCAGGTACTTCAGCGAGCAGGACTTCCTCGATCTGCAGGTACTTTTCAACCTCGTCTGGATAGACCCGTGGATACGGGGCAAAGACCCGTTCCTCTCGGCGCTTGAGAAAAAAGGCGGCGGCTTTAGCGAGGCTGAGAAGGAAGGGCTCCTTGCCAGGCAGACCGATATTATGAAGCTCATCATCCCCAAGTACAGCGAGATGCAAAAAAAGGGGATCATAGAGATATCCACCACGCCGTACTATCATCCTATACTCCCGCTTCTTTGCGACACCGACGTTGCAAGGGAGTCAATGGCCGAGATAGCGCTTCCGTCAAAAAGGTTCACGCACCCGGAAGACGCCGAGGTCCAGATAAAAAAGGCTGTAGAGATGTTCAAGGGCCTCTTTGGCCACGCCCCTTACGGCATGTGGCCTTCCGAAGGCTCTGTCAGCATGGAAATGCTGCCGCTTGTCTCGAGAGCCGGGATAAAATGGCTCGCTACCGACGAGGAGATACTCACCAACACGCTTAGGCGGCCTATAAGGCGCGACGGGCACGGCAACTGCATCGACCCCTTCCTGTATAAGCCGTATTCTATCGAGGTCGACGGGAGCCCGGTCAGCCTCTTGTTCAGGGACCACAAACTCTCGGACCTTATCGGTTTTGAATATTCAAGGATCTCCCCGGACGATGCCGCCGAAGACCTTGTCAGAAGGCTCGAGACGATACATGCGTCGATGGAAGACCCTGAAAGTCATGTCGTCAGCATAATACTCGACGGCGAGAACGCCTGGGAATGCTACAGGAACGACGGCAGGGATTTTTTTACCGCCCTGTACTCGCGCCTCTCGGAGAACAGACGCCTCAGATGCACTACCGTCAGCGAATTTCTGGAGAGGCAGACAGCTAAGGAGAAGCTCACGTGGATCTTCCCCGGGTCATGGATAAACCACAACTTCAGGATATGGATCGGGCATCAGGAGGATAACACCGCATGGGACTTTATCTCCGGGGCAAGGGACGCGCTTTCGGCCTTTGAGCTTGAAGCGGGAAAAGGCCCTGACGATCCGTTGCTGAAGAAAAAAATAGCAGAGGCATGGGAGGCGCTCTACGCTGCACAGGGGAGCGACTGGTTCTGGTGGTATGGCGACGACCATTCTTCGATGCTCGACGAGCACTTTGACTCTCTTTTCAGGCTCCATATCAGAAAGATATACAACCTTCTGGGTATCGAGCCACCCGAACAGCTTGACTACCCTATATCCTCGGCCGCAAAAGGCTACAGGCCGCGGGTACAGGCCGCCGCGTATATTCACCCTATACTTGACGGTGAGATATCCAATTACTTCGAGTGGCTTCCGTCAGGCAGGCTTGATAAACAGCACGTCAGCGGCGCTATGCATCAGGAGCTGCAGGCCGGAGGTTTTATCTCGGCGATAGCCTACGGTTTTTCGGAAGAGAACCTATATCTGAGGTTCGATTACACAAAGGCCTTAGTAGAGCATGATTGGTCGTTTGCTGTCATCTTTGCCTCGCCGAGACAACTGAAGATAGACGCTATGATCAAGGGCAGGGCGGCAAGCGCATGTGCGTCGGTACGCTCAGTCGCAAAAGATACCTGGGAGCCGGCAGGCCTCGACGTTGAGATCAGTTCTGATACCGTCGTCGAGATCGCTATTCCGCTTGAAATGCTCAGGGCGTCGAAAGGCGACGAGGTCAGGCTATCTATCGTCATAGACGCCGGGATAGAGGGCATGGAGAGGTGGCCGGTAAAAGGCACCATAATCCTTGATGTCCCTGTCGAGGGTTTCGAGCAGCAGGACTGGATCGTCTAGCCCTCTGACTTTTGACTTAAAAACCTCTTTAAGGCCAGACTTGCATATCGCTGGTTAACGGCCATGCTGCCGTTTGGGCGACTGCGCGAAGTATACCTTCCTACTGAGACTCCACGAGAAGTCATGCAGGTCATGGTATGGGAGAGCGCTTGGCTGCGCTACGAATACAGCGTTTTTTGAACGGATGGTATTGACAGATGAAAACAATGACGCCTGCCATGAGGCAGTACCTTGATATAAAGGCCGAGAACCCCGATGCCATACTCTTTTTCAGGATGGGCGATTTCTACGAGATGTTCTTCGAGGACGCCCGCGTGGCTTCAAAGGCGCTCTCTATAACGCTGACTTCAAGAGATAAGGAAAAAGAGATACCGATGTGCGGGGTCCCGTACCACGCCGCCGCCTCTTATATAGCCAGGCTCGTCAAGGACGGCTACAGTGTTGCGGTGTGCGAGCAGATCGAAGACCCTGCCTCTGCTACAGGTGTCGTCAAGCGGGCCGTGGCAAGGGTCATAACGCCCGGGATAGTCCTTGAAGACGAGCTTCTCGACCCCAGGACGAACAACTTCATCGCCGCGTGTCTTGCCGGGAAGACCTCTTGCGGTTTCGCCTACATGGACGTATCTACCGGAGAGTTCCGATTGACGGAGGTAGGGTCAGGCGCCGCTCTTGCGGACGAGATCAAAAGAATCCAGCCTATAGAACTTCTGGTCCCTGAGGGTTTTTCAGCTGATATCACCCGGGAAGACTATCAGATCAAAAAACTGACCGTTGTCAGCTCAGCTTTATTTGATTACCAGAGGTCTCTTGCCAGGTTGAATGGCCACTTCGGGACTAATTCGCTCGACGGGTTCGGCTGCGATGGGATGACAGAGGCGATCAGGTCAGCAGGGGCTCTCCTTGAACACATAAAAACGACACAGAGATCCGAGCTTAGCCATGTCCTCAGGTGCGCGCCGTATTATCCTGACGATTACCTCGTCCTCGACCCTTCTACGAGAAAGAACCTTGAGGTGCTGGCAGGCGCTCAGACAGGCTCAAAGGCCGGTTCTCTTTTAAACGTCCTTGACAGGACAAAGACCTCGATGGGCGCGAGAAGGCTCAGATCCTGGCTCATACATCCTCTCAAGGACATAATCAGGATACGCACGAGACAAGACGCCATATCCGAACTGCTCGAGAACAGGCACCTGAGGCAACAGGTTCAAGAGCTCCTTGATCAGATCTACGACCTTGAGCGCTTGACGGTAAAGATCTCTATCGGCACGGCAGGCCCGCGTGACCTCGTTGCGCTCAAAAACACCTTGAAGGTCGTCCCGGAAATAAAGAGGATACTCGGCCTTTTCAACTCAGGGCTCATCGCAAGCCTCTGGGCAATGACAGACGAATGCGAAGAAGCGGCAACTCTGATAGATAGATCTATCATGGAAACGCCTTCCCATAACGTACGCGACGGTGGCGTGATCAGGCAGGGATACAGCGCCGAGCTCGATGAATTGAGAGACACCAGCGCCGGAGGTAAAGACAAGCTGGCCGCTATCGAGGCATTCGAGCGCGCGAGGACCGGGATAAATTCACTGAGGATCGGCTACAACAGGGTCTTCGGGTATTATCTGGAGATCACGAAATCCAATATCTCAAACGTCCCTGCGGAGTACACGCGCAAGCAGACGCTTACCAACGCTGAAAGATACATAACCCCTGAACTTAAGGACTGGGAAGAAAAGATACTTACCGCCCATGATCGCTCGCTCGGGCTTGAAGCCGCCCTGTTTGCAAAGGTGGTAAAAGAGCTCTGCGTGTACGCGGGAAGGATGCGCCAGAGTGCCGAGTCGATTGCTACGCTTGACGCCATCTGCTCGCTCTCGGACGCGGCAGGCGAGTTCGGCTACGTCCGCCCTGATATAAACGACGGCAGCGCCATTGCCATAGAAGCCGGGAGGCATCCTGTCATCGAAGCGTCGGTAAAGGACGGCTTTGTCTCAAACGATCTCCGGCTTGATTCAACGCAGGATCAGATAGTCATACTCACCGGGCCCAACATGGCCGGCAAATCGACGTATCTAAGGCAGAACGCGCTTATAGTCCTGATGGCGCAGATCGGCTCATTCGTCCCGGCTGTCAGCGCCTCCATAGGCATCGTAGACAGGATATTTTCGAGGGTGGGGGCCTCGGATGATATCTCAAGAGGGCAATCTACCTTTATGGTGGAGATGAACGAGACTGCCAACATACTTAATAATGCCACGTCATCAAGCTTTATAATCCTTGACGAGATAGGGCGCGGCACTTCGACATTCGACGGCCTCTCCATAGCCTGGGCGGTCGTAGAGTACCTCCATGACAACCCTGAGATCAGGGCCAAGACTATCTTTGCGACACACTACCATGAGCTTACAGAGCTTTCCTTGACAAAGGAAAGGGTCAAAAATTATAATATGGCTGTAAAGGAATGGAACGACAAGATCATATTCCTCAGGAAGGTGCTCCCGGGCGGGTCCAGCAGGAGCTACGGCATACAGGTGGCAAGGCTTGCCGGCCTTCCTCAGCCGCTAATTGAGAGGGCTCGCGAGGTCTTATCCAACCTTGAGTCAACCGAGCTTGACAACTCAGGCGAGCCGAGGCTCGCGGCAGGCGGGAGCGCGCACACGGCCCCGCTCCAGATGTCGCTCCTTGGCGGCAAGGACCCTTTGAGAGAAGCGCTGCGCGCGATCGATATTAACACCATGACGCCGATCGAAGCGCTTACACGTCTGCAACAGATAAAGGAGAGCCTCGAGACTTGAACCTTTCAGTTGTAATGATCATAAGACGCGCTATGTGCGTCCTGTTTGCCGCCTTGGGGCTCGCGTTCTTTTCAGCGGAAGCCGCGAACGCCACCGCTGTTGTAAAAGAGGTGCGCCACTGGTCGAGCAATAATTATACCCGGGTAGTCATCAATCTCGACAGGCCGTCAAAGTTCACGCACAGGCTTTTGCAGAAGGACCCGTCTATAAAAGTAGATTCAAGGCGGCTGTATATCGACATCGAAGGCGCTACACTCGATAAGAACCTTAACAGGCAGATACCTATAAATGACGGGCTTTTAAAGACTGCGCGCGCCGGGCAGTTTGACGCCTCTACCGTCAGGGTCGTCCTTGACATCGAATCGATCGAAGACTTCAAGATATTCCCTCTTACGGAGCCTTACAGGATCGTCATAGACGTTACAGGCTCTAAACCTGCTCCTGCCGGGAGGTCGGCCGATGAAAAAGAGCCTGCCCGGTCTACTGCGCCTGATAATGTAAAAGAGACAAAAGAACGGCCTGCCGCCGGCAAGGCAGAAATATCTGCCGCTCCGATACGCTCTTTTATAAAGACGATAGTCATCGACCCCGGGCACGGCGGCAAAGACCCTGGGGCGGTCGGCAGAGATGGGCTGATGGAGAAGGACGTAACGCTCAGGATATCTAAAAAGCTCAGGGAAAGGCTCGCCTCCAAACTTGATTCCAAGATACTTATGACGCGGGAGACCGATGTCTTCATCCCGCTTGAAGAGCGGACCGCGATCGCCAACAGCAGGGACGCTGATCTTTTCGTTTCAATACACATCAATGCCAGCCCCAGGCGCGCCGCCACAGGGATCGAGACCTACATACTCAACGTCTCGGCCGATGCCGCCTCAAGGAGGCTTGCCGCAAGGGAGAACGCCACATCAGCCAAATCGGTGAGCGACCTTGAGTTTATCTTAAACGACCTTATCAAGACTGCGAAGACAAACGACTCCGGCAGGCTCGCCGCGGCTGTCCAGGAGAGGCTTGTCTCAGGGTTGAAGGCCAGGTACACTGGTATCAGGGGCAACGGTGTAAAGGGCGCGCCGTTCTACGTCCTTGTCGGCACGAAGATGCCCAGTATCCTCGTGGAGGTCTCCTTCATAAGCAATCCGATAGAAGAAGAGAGGCTTAGAGATGATGCGTACATCGATGAAGTTGTCACCGGCATAACCGCAGGTCTGATGCAGTACATAAACGGGGCAGGTTCAGTATGACCTTACAGGCCGGACTTCTGGATAGGCTCAGAGCGGCAGGCGGGCCTGTCGCTTCGATCATAAAGGATTATCTTTCAGACAACGAGGCGCGCCTGCGCCAGAGGCATCTTACCGACCGGTCAGGTACCCAGATCTGCAAAGAGTACACAGGCGTTATCGACGCGCTGCTTAAAGCCCTTTTTACCTATAAATCCGAAAAACTCAAGTGCTTCGAGACCGCCGCTCTGATAGCCATCGGAGGCTACGGCAGGGGAGAGCTGAACCTGCGCTCCGATATCGACCTGATGCTCCTTTATAAAAAACGTATAACCCCTGAGCTGGAAGAGCTTACTCAAAAAATGCTCTATGTCCTGTGGGATACTGGGCTTGATCTCGGTTTCAGCATACGCTCTGTTGACGAGTGCATGGCGCTTGCGAAAGATGATCTCAAGACGATGACGGCGCTCCTGGATACGAGGTACCTGCACGGAGACAAGCCTCTTTTTGACGAGCTTGGCGCTGATATCAGGAAAAAACTATTCACAAAGGCGCGCACCGAGACCTTTATAAAGGATAAGATCGAAGAGAGCCTGGCAAGGCACGCCAAGTTCGGCGGATCCGTCTACATACTTGAGCCGAATGTCAAGGAAGGCGAGGGCGGACTCAGGGATATCCATACCGCTTTGTGGGTGATAAAGGCCCGCACACACGCGCACGTCGAGCCGTTCGCGTTAGGCCTCATCTCTGAAAAGGACAAAAAGACGCTTGAGGATTCGCTCGACTTCATACTCTGGGTAAGAAACGAGCTCCAGTACGGGGCGGCGAGAAAGACCGATCAATTAAGCTTCGACCATCAGGAACGGATAGCGCAGGTGCTCGGTTTCGAGAATACCGAACACGCGCTGGCAGTCGAGAGATTCATGCAGAAGTATTACAGGGCCGCCGCCGCTGTGAGCCGTTATTCCGGGCTGATACTCTCAAGGTCTTTTGACAGAGAGGCTAAAAACGGATTCTCATGGCCCAGGAAGAAAGTGCGTATAGACAAGCTCTTCTCGGTAGTCGGCGGCGCTCTTACCATCAACTCAAAAGAGTCCTTTGAAGCGGATATTGCCGCTTCGATCAAGGTCTTCGAGTACGCGCAGTCTTTTGATGTCGAGATCAGCCAGGGGGCAAGAGACCTGGTGCTGGGATTTATAGAGAGGCCTCCGGAGGGTTTCAACAGTTCCAGAGACGTCTCTGAGCCGTTTCTGAAGATACTAAAGGGAAGAAACGTCTTTAAAACGCTTTCAGAGATGCATAAACACGGCTTTCTCGATAAGTACATACCCGAGTTCGCAGATATCAGCTGCAGGGTCCAGCATGACATGTACCATGTCTATACCGTCGACGCGCATACCCTGTTCGCGGTGCGCGAGATCGAACGTCTCAAGGGCGAATATAAATCTGATTTTTCGCTTCTATCCACGGTCTTTGAGGAGATACCCAACCCCGAGGTACTATACCTCGCAATACTCCTTCATGACATAGGCAAGGCCCACGGCAAGGGACACGCGGAAAAGGGCGCGGCGCTAGTCCCTGAGATATGCAGAAGGCTCAATCTGCCGGAGGACGACGCGAACCTCGTCAGGTTCCTTGTCAAGCACCACCTTCTACTTGCGGATACCGCCCAGTACAGGGATATGCACGATGAACAGCTTGTGATCGAGTTCGCGCGAAAGATCGGTGATATAGAAAGGCTGAACCTGTTATACCTGCTCACCTTCGCGGATGTGAGGGCGGTAGGCCCTGAGGTCTGGAATCACTGGAAGGGCGCGCTATTCCAGGAGCTTTATTTTAAAGCCTTAACCGTCCTTGAAAGGGGGACGTTCGAGGCTGAAGAGGCTGAGGCGAAGGTAGCGCGGATAAAGGCGCATGTCGCCGAGCTCTTGAGGTCCGACGGAGTCACTGAGAGCGCCGACGGGTTTTTCGGGCTTCTTACAAACAGGTATATCCTGTCTAACAGCCCGGACCGCATAACTGAGCACTACAAGGCCGTAAGGGAGATAGCTGGAAGTCCTTACGTCATGACGGTCAGGCAGGACTCATTCAGGGAGTATACCGAACTGATGATATGCACGCATGACGTCCACGGACTTTTCTCCATGATCACAGGAGTGATGGCGGCCAACTCCATAAACATCCTCGGCGCGCAGATCAACACGCTTAAAAACGGCGTTGTCCTCGATATCTTGCAGGTCAACAACCCGTGGGGCGAATATATTATCGATGGGGCGAAGCTTAAGAAGATCGAGAGCGACCTTTCCGATGTAATAACAGGCAAGGTCAAGGTGGCCTCTCTGGTCGGCAGGAAAAAACCGTCGATACTCGACAAGAAGGCCAAGCCCAGCGTGAGGACCTATGTACAGACCGACAACGAGGTCTCAGACGCTTATACCGTAATAGACATACACACGCACAACAGGGTCGGGCTGCTTTATGACATCACAAGCGCGCTTTCAAGGCTCGGGCTATATATCTACGTAGCCAAGATATCGACAAAAGGCGACAAGGCATCAGACATCTTCTACGTAAAGGACATATTCGGACAGAAGGTGTATTACAAGGAACGTCTGAAGGAGCTGACCCGGACCCTTCTGGAGATACTCTCGGATAACTCTGACGGCCCGGCAAAGAACCCCTGACAGGAGTCAGATGGAAGCAGACCTTGTTCAAGAGTTCCTGACGTACCTGCTCGTTGAGAAGGGCCTGTCTATCAACACCCATCTTTCCTACGGCAGGGACCTCGGCCGCTATAAGCGCTTTCTCGACAGCCGCGAATGCTCTATCCTGGACGCCGCCTCTGTAGATATATCCGAGTACCTCAGGTCTCTTGTAAAAGATGGACTTTCCGTAAGGTCCTACACAAGGGGCCTCATAGCTATTCGCGGCTTCTACAGGTTTCAGGCGAGGAAAGGGCGGTTGGCCGCCTCTCCGTGCGACTCTGTCGACATGCCGCGCCAGCAAAAAAAACTCCCTGAATATCTGAGCGTAGCTCAGGTCGAGCTACTGCTTTCTGCGCCTGACACTGGTAGCGTTATGGGCCTCAGAGACAAGGCCATGCTTGAGGTGCTTTACGCGACCGGGCTTAGAGTAAGCGAGCTGGTAGGGCTTAGATTAAACGACATAAACCTTCAGGGCGGATACCTTACAGCCTTTGGCAAAGGTTCAAAAGAGAGGCTCGTGCCTATGGGCGAGGCGTCTATGTACTGGACCAAACGGTATATGGACGAGGCAAGGGCCGCGCTCAAAGGCAGAAGGGCGGACTCTGCCCACCTCTTTCTGACTGTGCGCGGGCAACGCATGACAAGACAGAACTTCTGGGTCATAATCAAGAATAACGCCCTCAAGGCAGGAATAGACCGTGAGAAGATAAGGCCGCACATAATACGGCACTGCTTCGCAACACACCTTCTTGAGAACGGGGCCGACTTAAGGGTAGTCCAATCTATGCTTGGGCACGCAGATATCTCTTCTACTCAGATATACACCCATGTGACCAACGAACGGCTCAAATCCCTTCACTCCAAGAGGCACCCCAGAGGGTAGTTCTCTTATAGTATAGCGATGCCCGAAGGAACACTCTTGGCGCCGATGAAAAGCCGGGTGTCTCAACCATAGCTTATATAAAAACTGTCGAAAAACCTTACAACTCTCCGTGAAATTGACTTGGCAGGGATAAACAATAAATAAGACGGATTATTGCGGCTTAAGGCCGGAGAATTGCGTTCTTTGTGCATATAGCCGCAGCAGGTTCATCACAGCTCGGGAGAGTCGGAAGATAACCTCAGTCTCGATCACCCTCTATCAGGGGCTATTATCTTTTCAGTCTATCATCCTCTCCTGAATATAAGAGGCAGGTTTGCTTCCAGTCGGGCCAATAAATCGGTTTCACTTGAATACTGATTTGTGGAATATTGAAGCTTCCTTCTAAAGGTTTGTCGGGTTTTTTTACGCTTGTAAACTCTTACTGACGAGCATAATAAAAAAGCTAGCATTATCAAGCTGTTAGCCCTAGCGTATTTAATGGCATCGTAATTGCATCTATTAATAAACAAGAGCCTTGCAAATATACATAAAGATGTTTTAGGCATGCTTAAAAATATTCAGGGAGGTATGTAAAATGAAAAAAGGTATCTTGTTGGGATTCGCGCTGGTCTTATTCGCATCTCAACCCGCATCAGCCTCGATTATCAAATGGACGGATTGGACCTCTTACTCTACCGGTATTACAGGGGTAGCTGACGGCACGATCGCTCCTGGCGTCACTGTCCATTACAGCGGAGACGTCACGTTCGCGCAGACAGGCCCAGGCTCAGGTATAGACTACTGGACAGAGGGTACGCCTGCTCCGTATACAGGCAACGCGCTTATAAGCAACGCGCCTACCCCGAGAGAGATGGTAGCGATGTCTCTTGTATCCACCAATACAATAACATTTTCACATGCAGTAAAAGACCCGATCATGGCTATAGTAAGCATGGGGCAGCCGAATAAGATGGTCACCTATGACTTCGACGCGCCTTTTACCGTATTGAGCGAAGGTCAGGGCTACTGGGGCGATGGCAGCTACAGTCTGCTTGCCGGAGATATTCTGCAGGGCAATGAACTGCATGGTGCGATCCAGTTTAATGGCACCTTCTCCTCTATCAGCTGGTCCACCGCGCCTAGTGAATACTGGCACGGCATGACCTTTGGCATAGTCAATTCACCGGTACCTGAGCCTTCTACTCTGATCCTTCTTGGAAGCGGTCTTGCCGCACTCGGTCTCTGGAGAAGAAAGAGGCAGGTAAAGTAGTTTTTTCAGCATCTATTTAAAAACCCCCACGGCCTGCCGTGGGGGTTTTTTTGTGGATTTGCAGAGACTGAGACAGAAGAACCGATAGTATAACTGGATGCGATCACTTGGTCAAGCAGGGCTGATCTGGATATCAGAAAAACTCAAAGGCATATTCACCATGTCTTTGACTTTTCAAAGGCCCTTTTTATGAGCGCCTTAAGGTCATCATCAGTGACAGGTTCAGCCGTCTCTTCTATGAATTTTTTTTCTTCGTCGGTAAGCGTCCTTGAAGGCCCTGTCGCAATGTTTTTTTTCTGAGGAGGCTCGATCGTCCCGATCCTGAAGATTATCTGCGCCACGGCATCTTCTCCGATAGCCGCGTTTATCTTATCGATAATATCTTTCTTCTGGTAGTTGAGCTCAGTAAGCCATGCAGCGGAGGCGGCCGAGCAGTAAAGCGTCTGCCCGATAAGCCGCGTGGGGGATGTCTTTTTGGAGATGCTGTCTCCGACGCAGCCGGCCCATATCTTCTTTACGGTGTATTCCCGTATCCTTGCCGGGATGCCGAGGTTTGAAAATGAGGTTATGACGGAAGCGATCCTGGAGACCCTTGCAGGCCTCCTTCGTCCTTTTCGCTTGGGAGGGATAGATCTGTCATCCGGGCTATCTGCCATTTTCAGGAGGCCCTTGCTTTTTTGTTTAACCTGCCTCCAATCACCTGGCCAAGAACGGCGCCTGCCACAATGACAGGTATCGCCTTCCAGCTGAGCCCTGCGGAGGTCCTGAGTATGAATATTATCGGTATTGGAAGATGTATGTAGAGAAACCACATCACGGAGAACTTTTTTGTATTAGCCCGGAAATACCCGAAAGGAATATTTAAAATGGAAGCCGCCGCGGTAATGAGCGTGAGCATTATTGCCAGGTTGTAATAATCCATCAGAGTAAAATATCAAAAAGACTGATGTTATGTCAATCGGCATATTTTGCGCCGTCCTCAGCCCTGCCGTATTAAAAACAGAGGTCAAGAAAAAATACAATAATTACCTTGACATAGGCCGCTACAATCTTATATTCTTTATGGGATTAGATGCGTGAGTATAAGGTCTAACTGTATATGCGCGTGATATGATCGAGAGGTCAGGTGTTTATTTGAGAGGTACAGGGTTTAATGTTCGAATCGTTATCGGATAAATTCAGAAAGATACTGCGCGACGTCAGAGGGCAGGGGAGCCTCTCGGAGTCCAATATTCAGGACGCCTTGAAGGAAGTCCGCCTTGCGCTCCTTGAAGCCGACGTAAACGTCAACATCGTCAAGCAGTTTACCGCTTCTGTCCTGGAAAAGGCGATGGGCAAGGAAGTCCTTGAGAGCCTTTCTCCCGGACAGCAGTTCACCAAGGTCGTTTATGACGAGATGGCCGCGCTCCTGGGCGGAGAGGATTCAACTCTCGAGCTTAAGGGAAGGCCTGCGGTAATAATGCTTGTTGGTCTTCAGGGTTCTGGCAAGACGACCACAACCGCAAAGCTTGCGCGCCATCTGAAGAGCAAGGGCAGGAACCCGTACATAGTCCCTGCCGACCTTTTCAGGCTTGCCGCGGTCTTACAGCTCAAGCGGCTTGCAGGCGAGATACGCGTCGATTGCTTCGACAGCGAAGGCAAACAGAACCCCGTGCAGATATGCAGGGAGGCTGTTAATATCGCGGCTTCCAAGGGTTACGACATAATGCTGGTTGATACCGCCGGCAGGCTTCACATAGACGCTACCCTTATGCAGGAGCTACAAGCCCTTAAGGCCATACTCAATCCAAGCGAGATACTCTTTGTGGCCGACTCCATGACAGGCCAGGACGCTGTCAACACAGCCAAGGGATTTAATGAGGCTCTTGGCATCACCGGCGTCATACTGACAAAGTTCGACGGCGATGCAAGAGGCGGAGCCGCCCTTTCGATGAGGGTAACGACCGGCAAGCCTATTAAGTTCATAGGCACAGGAGAGAAGACCGACGCCCTTGAGGTATTTCATCCGGCAAGGCTTGCCGGCAGGATACTCGACATGGGAGACATCCTCACTCTTGTTGAAAAGGCCCAGGACGCTTTCGATGAGAAACAGGCGCTGGAGATCCAGCAGAAGCTGAAGAAAGACACCTTCACGCTCGACGACTTCAAGGCGCAGCTACAGCAGATAAAAAAGCTCGGCTCCATGGAGTCCATACTATCCATGATCCCCGGCTTCAACGCGCTTAAAAAGGCAAAAGACATCAAGATCGACGAAAAGGATATATCCAGGGTCGAGGCTATAATCGATTCAATGACCAGGCAGGAGAAGCAGGATCCTTCCATCTTGAACGCCAGCAGAAGACAGCGGATAGCCAAGGGAAGCGGGTCAAAGGTACAGGACGTAAACAAACTCATCAACCAGTACGCTGAGATGAGAAAGATGATGAAGAAGTTCAAAAAGTCAGGCCCGCAAGGCATGAAGAGCCTCTTTCAGAAAATGATGTGATTTTAGTTCGGATATGTTATAGTAGTTCTAATTATCAAACAAGACGGAGGTACGTAGCTTAGATGGCAGTGAAACTTAGGTTGACAAGACAAGGTGGCAAGAAGAGACCGTTTTATCGCATAGTCGTTGCTGATTCAGAAGCTCCGAGAGATGGCAGTTTCATCGAGGTCGTAGGCACTTATGACCCGATGGTAAACCCGGCCAAGGTCGATCTGAAGAGCGAGCGCGTCAGCTTCTGGCTTGAAAAGGGCGTTATACCCACCGAGACAGTAAGACAGATCCTGAAAAAAGCCAATAAGGCAGCCTGAGAAGCATTTTTGGAGACGGAAACGGCAATGAATACTCGTGCGATGTACTCTCTTTCTGAGCTCCGGTTCCTTGTTCCATTGGAGACAAGGCGTGAAAGAACTTATCGAGTATATAGTCAAGGCGCTTGTTGATCAGCCTGACCAGGTTAAAGTAGTAGAGGTTGAAGGTGAAAAGACTTCAGTCATTGAGATCTCTGTTGCAAAAGAAGATCTGGGCAAAATCATCGGCAAGCAGGGACGTACAGCAAGGGCTCTGAGGACCATCCTGACAGCCGCTTCAACAAAGCTAAAAAAACGTTCTGTCCTTGAGATTATCGAATAGAGAAGATATCGTCCCTGTAGGAAGGATCACAGGCGCGCACGGCATCAAGGGAGAGGTACGCCTGCAAGGCTACAGCCCCCTTGACGAGCTCGACCTGGGTTCTATTTTCCTGACAGGACCGCGGGCAGGACTGCGGACCGGTGAAGCTGTTACAGCTACCCCGGCTCCTCCACCTGTCCCTGACGCCCCTTCAGGCATGAAGGGATTGTTCGGCTCGCTTGAGCCTGACAATACCGATGCCAAAGCCGGGCGCGCTCGCACTGAGACCAGAATTCAGGCAAGAAAAACCCCTCTAGGGAAGCCTCCGGCTGATAGAGGCCCGTTCCGGTATGAGGTCAAAAGGGCTCGGTTGCATAAGGGCCTCTTTATACTGGAACTCGACGGCGTGACAGATAGGAATACTGCTGAAGCGCTTGTCGGTTGCGAGGTCTCTGTTGAAAAAGGCGAGCTACCCGTCCTTTCAGAAGACGAGTTCTATCACTCCGAGCTGATCGGCATGGAGGTCGTCACAGATGACGGCAAACGCCTCGGCAGGATAACTGAGATAATGCCGACAGGCAGCAACGATGTCTTTGTCGTAAAAGGCTCTTACGGCGAGGTCCTTATCCCTTCAATAGAGGCCTGTGAGATAAAAATCGACAAGGCCGCTAATACCCTCACCGTACATCTGCTCGAAGGGCTTCTCCCGGACGAAAAAGCGTAGCAGGCCTTCTCACAGCAGACCCCCATCAGGATACCATTAAAGATGCGCTTTGATATTTTAACGCTCTTCCCTGATTTTTTCATAACCCCTCTGAACACAAGCATCATCGGCAGGGCTATATCCTCCGGTGCGCTCTGGGTAAGTACCCATAACATCAGGGACTGGGCGACAGACAAGCATCATACTACGGATGATTCCCCGTACGGCGGCGGCCACGGGATGGTGATGAAGCCCGACCCGGTCGTAGGCGCTATCGAGGCGGTCTCAGCCATCTCCGGCAGGCCGAAAGTGATACTGGTAACGCCGCAAGGCGTGCCTCTTACCCAGTCTGTGGCGAAGGCGTTGTCAATCGAGGCCGAAGAGTCCGGGCTAATGATAGTCTGCGGAAGGTACGAAGGCATAGATGAACGTATCAGAGAGTTTGTAGATATGGAAATATCTATCGGGGATTATGTCCTCACAGGCGGTGAGATTGCCGCCCTTGCGATCATAGACTCTGTCGCGAGGTTTATCCCAGGCGTCCTCGGTGAACCCGAGTCAGCCGATTCCGAGTCTTTCTCTGATGGCCTTCTCGAGTACCCGCAATATACTAGGCCTCTTCAGTTCCGGGGCAGCAAGGTCCCTGATGTGCTTCTTTCAGGCAACCACGCTGAGATAGCGCGCTGGAGAAGGGGTCAGGCATTAAGACGGACGTACCTTCGCAGGCCCGATCTCCTCGAAAAGCTGGCACTTGGCCCGTCTGATCTGGCTGTCATTGAAAAAATCAAAGGAGAACGGCAGGATAAGTGAGATTTATCTTGTTTTTTCTGTTGCGTTCGTGCATAATTCATCAGTTAAATCGAATTGGCAGTCTTCAATAATCAATATCGGAGGATTTCATGGGCATAATTCAGGAGATACAGAAAACTTATCTGAGGACCGATATCCCGGCGTTTGGCCCAGGGGATACGCTCCTTGTCAGGGTCAAGATCAAGGAAGGCGATAAGGAGAGGGTTCAGCCGTTTGAAGGCACCGTCATTAAAAAGCGCGGCGGCGGCATAGGCGCCACCTTCACAGTAAGAAAGGTCTCCTACGGCGTAGGCGTAGAGAGGATATTCCCGATAAACTCTCCGGCGCTCGAGTCGGTAAAGGTCGTAAGCCGTGGCAAGGTAAGAAGGGCAAAGCTCTACTACCTGAGAGACCTCAAGGGCAAGGCCGCAAGGATCAAAGTAAAGAGATAGACATCTTGACGATGCCGGCCCTTTTGGGCCGGCGTTTTTGTTTGAGGGCTGTTTGAAGCCGTCATAAGCCATCTTATCCGGTGGAGCTTTTGGGGCAGGATAGGGGCCGTACCTGATCAAATGAGCGCGGTTCATACGCTACGAAACGTCCGGCATAGTATCAGTCTGTAAAGTATGTTTGTCGGATTGATCTTAGGCGGTTATTGACTTCGAGCGGATAACGTCCAGTCTTGGTCTTTCATCAGTAGCATCCGGCTGGCTCAGTCACAAGATCAGGTTTCTTCAATATATTGATTGATGGATACGGCGCTGCTCCGTCCTAAATCCGGTACAACATGGACTCATTCGAAAGAGAGGCCCTATCAAACGGGTACAGGTTCGTTGCCGGCCTCGATGAGGCAGGAAGAGGCCCACTTGCCGGACCTGTTGTTGCCGCCGCTGTGATCTTTACCAGCCTTCCGCAAAATACCCGCATAAACGACTCGAAGAAACTTACACCGAAAAAAAGAGAAGCTCTCGTATTCGAGATATACAGGAAGGCCTGCTCGGTCGCAGTTGGGGTCGTCTGGCCGGCAGAGATCGATCTTATCAATATCCACAGGGCATCATTAAAAGCAATGGAAAGGGCTGTCTCGGCATTGAGCGTTGTCCCTGATTTTTTACTTGTCGACGGCTCTTTTCCGACCGGGCTGGCCACACCTCAAAGACCGATAATATCCGGAGATTCGCTTTCGATCTCAATAGCGGCCGCGTCGATCATCGCAAAGACAGCCAGAGACAATATTATGGCGGCCTATCACGAGTTATACCCCGGCTACAACTTCTTATCCCATAAAGGGTATCCGACTAAAGAACACCTTGGGGCCCTTCAATGCCTTGGTCCTACGCCCATACACCGCATGACCTTCAGAGGTGTCGTTAGCAAAAAGCCTTAGGCAGACGGGAATAATCGCGATGACAATTATTTTTAGGAGCTTCCTGTTTTTCCTTGCTCTCTGGTTTGGCGGTCGCGCTCTAATAGGCTCCGGGAGGCGGTAGCTTTGAACTACAAAAAGATAATAACCGGCAGACGCGGCGAGGACATCGCTGTTGAGCTTCTCTCTAAGCATGGGTACAGGATCATTGAGAGGAACTACAGGTGCCGCCAGGGCGAGATCGACATAATAGCTATGGACGGTACGGCCCTTGTATTTATCGAGGTAAAGACGCGCTCATCCGACAGGTTCGGGCCTCCGGCATCAGCCGTTGATGCCGGCAAACAGGGGCGCATGGCGCACGTGGCCCTCAAATATATGGCAGATAAGGGCCTATCAGACATAGAGGCAAGGTTCGACGTCGTAAGCGTCGTTGTAAGCGTAAGTGGGCACAGTGCGGATATCATAAGGGATGCGTTTGAATGGTCCGAGTAAAGCGGTTGCCTGTCTGTTAAGAGATGTTCTTTTGCTGAGAGCCGTATTCGAGCCAAAAAAACAACAGGCGATCTTAGATCGATCAAGAGTCAGTCGTTGCCGGCGAAGCGTAGCGATCTTATCTCTTGGGCCGGCTGGTTTTTTAGATGATTTTCAGTAGTAGAAGCGCTCCCTATCTATACCAGATGCCGGGGGCCTCGTCAGGGGCAGGCGCCTCCTGCGGAGGCTTATCAATAATAGGAACAGGCTTGATCTCTTTTTTCTCTATGACCTCGGCACTAAGGGCCTTTTCAAGCCTGCCGAGGTTTGCCTCTTTTAGCGCGTTCAGCCTGATCAACAGCCCTTCGGTGCTATCTTTTTTCTCTTTTTTTTCAATCTCTTTTTTGATCGCGTTGATGCGCCCTTTCATGTATCCTTCGACGACAGCGCGCAGGCGTGCGCTTCTCCTGAGGGACGGCTCTTCGGTCCATTCCACAGACTTGATCTCTTTGATCGAGGCGTCCCTGTCAAGCAGGTAAGCGCGTTTGATTTCTTCCGGGATTAAATCTTTGGTAATGAGCTCGGAGTCCGTGTAAAATGAATCTACAGACTCGATAGCGGCAGTTATGATGCCGGGGTGGGCCGCTAAGGCTGTGTTTGCGTGGACCACGGCGCAGGTCATGCCGGCGAGCGTCAGCAATATAAAATATATCTGTTTCATCACCGAAGTATATCTAACAGAAGGATTACTGTCAAACCTATGAGCGGAGAAAGGCAGGACAAGACGAGAGAAACGCTGTGCATCATAGATGGAAGTTCCGTCTTTTACAGGGCCTATCACGCAGTTCCGTCAAACTTCAAGAGCACGAGCGGCATGCCGACCAACGCGGTCTACGGCTTTACGCAGACCTTGCGGAAGATATTAAAGGACTTCAGCCCGAAGTACATAGCAGTCGCCTTTGACGTCAAAGGCCCGTCTTTCAGGCATGAGATGTTTACCGGGTACAAGGCTGAGCGTCCCGCGATGCCTGATGAGCTGAGCGTCCAGATCCCATACATTAAAAAAGTAGTAAAGGCCTTTAACATCCCTGCGATAGAGATGGTCTCTTTCGAGGCCGACGATGTGATAGCGACACTCGCAATGAAGTTCGTGAAAAAGGGTCTGCGGGTCGCAATGGTCACGGGCGATAAGGATATGTTTCAGCTTATCGACGAGAATATCTTCATCCTCGACTATAACTCAGGCAAAGAGTGCGGCCCGCGTGAGGTTGTGGAGAAGTTTGGCGTTATCCCGGTATTGATAAGGGATATGCTCGGGCTTGCCGGTGATACGAGCGATAACATCCCCGGGGTCCCGGGTATCGGGTACAAGACTGCGGCAAAGCTCCTGTCCAAGTACGGGAACCTTGAGAAGATATACGAAAACCTCGAAGATATATCAGGCGATAAGCTCCGTGAGAACCTGAAAACGCACAAGGATCAGGCGTTTCTATCGAGGGAGCTTGCCACTCTCCACCCGCAGGTGCCTGTTGAGTGCTCCTTAGAGGAGATGGAATACAAAGGGCCGGATCATGCCTCGCTCGAGGCGCTTTTGCGTGAGCTCGATTTCAGGCGTATCCTTGCTGAAGTCGTAGCCGAGAAGCCTGGCGTCACTGAAGAAGACCTCGAATTCGAGGAGATAACAGACGGTATGGCGGTAGTGAGTGCGCTAAAAGGCGCACACCGCATCGCCATCACGCTTGTTCGCCACATTGATGATCAGATCTCATCGGATATGCCGGTATCTATCGGTATGTGCATTGACAATGATAAGACGTACCATCTGCGTTTTGTGCCGCCCTCGAAAGAAGGCGTGATACCCGGACCTGAGGGTCTTGATATGATGACGGCGCTGAGGCCTTATCTGGAAGACCCTGATCTCAGGAAAGATACGGATGACGCAAAGTCGCTCTATCTTTTTTTCGGCTCATGCAGTGTCGATCTGGCCGGAGTAGAGGTAGATACCTCGCTTGCCTCGTATCTCCTTGACCCGTCAAGGTCTGATCATTCCGTAGAGGCCCTTGCTTTCGAGTATCTCGGAGCAAACCCTTCTGAGCCTGTCAAACACGGTCTTGATGATCCCAAAGCAAAGCTCTTGCTTGCAGGTAAAGCGCGTAATATCGCAGGGTTGGCAAAGATGCTTCATGAAGAACTTGAGAAAAATGGGCTCCTTGGCCTCTATACAACCATGGAACTGCCTTTATCAAGAGTGCTTGCATCCATGGAGAGATTCGGAATAAAGGTGGATGCCGGGATGCTCAGAGATCTCTCTAAGGAGATAGAGATCGACCTTGCCGGGATCGAAGGGCGCATATACGCCGGGGCAGGCACTACGTTCAATATAAACTCGCCAAAGCAACTCTCCGAGATACTCTTTGAAAGACTCGGGCTTAAACCTGTTAAAAAGACAAAGACCGGGTTTTCTACTAACGAAGAGGTCTTGACAGCGCTCGCCTCGCAGCACGAGGTCCCATCTTTGATAATCGGGTTCAGACAGCTTTTCAAGCTCAAATCGACCTATGTCGATGCTATTCTTGAGATCATAAACCCGGCGACAGGCCGCGTTCATACCTCATTTAATCAGACTGTCACGGCGACCGGGAGGCTTTCAAGCTCGCGCCCCAACCTGCAGAACATCCCTGCAAGAGGGGACGCGGCGCTCCGGATCAGGGAGGCCTTTATACCGGAGGAGGGGTTTTTCTTCCTGTGCGCGGATTATTCACAGATAGAACTCCGTATTGTCGCGCATATATCCGAAGATCCGGTACTGGTCGAAGCTTTCAAAAGCGGCGAGGACGTCCATACGCGAACGGCAAGCGAGGTCTTCGGAATAATGCCGGGTCTCGTCACATCTGAGCTAAGAAGAAGGGCAAAGGCGATAAACTTCGGCATCATATACGGGATGGGCCCGTACGGGCTCTCTACCGAGCTCGGCATATCCGTAAAAGAGGCGACCGAATATATCGAGAGATATCTTGAGAGGTACAAGGGCGTAAAGGAGTTTATGGAAAGGTGTGTTTCAGAGGCGGCTAAGACCGGGTATACAATGACCTTATTCGGCAGACGACGCTTTATCCCTGAACTGAAAAGCGCTGTTGACGCGACCTACAGGTTCGGGCAAAGGCTCGCGATCAACACCCCGATCCAGGGGACTGCCGCTGACATGATAAAGGCCGCTATGATAAATATAGATAAAAGGCTCGTAAATGAGGGCTTCAGGTCACGGATGCTCCTTCAGATACACGACGAACTCGTCTTTGAGGCCGCTCTTGAAGAGAAAGACCTGCTTTCATCGATGGTCAGGTCTGAGATGGAGGGGATACTGCCGCTTCATGTCCCTGTAGTCGTCAACCTCAAGAGCGGACCTGACTGGAGGAGCGTCGAATAATCGAGTGTTTTTCCTCTATAATGACCCTTGCGCCGTTATTAAAAATAACCTTTTGCGGGTTCCTGAGTGCATGACGGGAACAAATGACTTGACGATAAATACCTTTAAAGCTAAAATTAATATAAAAAGTATAACTTTTTTTCAGGATAAGCCTCTTTCAGCCCGATAATGTAGTATAGTATGTCTATCGATTTGATATTACGGTATTTTTTCCGTAAATTGCTTTCTAACCATAGAGCCTCCAAGATGACCCGATGCAGATGATAGATGATAGCAGGCCTTATACGACCGGCGAGATAGCCACTATATGCCACGTCACCATAAACGCGGTCAAGAAGTGGATAGCCGCCGGAAAACTTGTCGCGTTCAGGACCCCTGGCGGTCACTTCCGGATAAACAAGGGAGACTTTCAGACGTTTCTTGAAAGGTTCAAGCTTGATATCAAGCACGAGGCCTTCCCTGAAAAGAAACGCGTATTGATAATCGACGATGAGAGCGACGTAGTTGAGTTCATAAAGGGCGCTATCGAGGCTATGGAAATGGACTATGTCGTCGAGACTGCCGGAGATGGTTACGATGCCCTTATAAAGGTCGGGGACTTTAAACCTGCGCTTCTGGTCCTCGACATCAGGATGCCCAAGATCGACGGTTTCGAGGTCTGCAGACGCATCAAATGCGATTCGCATACCAGCGATATAAAGATCCTCGCTGTCACGGCGTACGGTCAAGAAGACATAGACAAGATAATACAGTGCGGCGCTGATTTTTGTCTGCCCAAGCCGATAAGGCTCAAGGAATTCCAGAAAAACGTCCAGAGGCTCCTCAAGTGACGGGTCTTTGTCAGACGCTTTTTGCTGCTTGCCATCACTAAAACAGACTCAACCCAACGGTGTCCGATATTATGAGTCAACCCGCCGCAAGGCTATCCAGCAACCGTAAGTTTTTCATAACCATCGCTATAATCATCGTCGCGGTCGTCTTCGGATACCGTTTTTTCCTGGAAAAGACCCGTAAGGTCGAGCTCTACGACGAGATGCATTCGCAGATAAGCTCAGTCAGGGTCTCCATCTCGAAGCTCGAATACATCCTTGATATGTACGTGGTGGCAAGAAGATTTGAGAACACGACCGTCGACATAATAAAGAGCGATGTGCGCGTAATCGACGAGAGCCTCTCCGGAGTCCTTGAAAACCGCAGTTACCTGAAGATACTCAAAGACAACACGCCTCTGGCAGAGGGGATGACCTCTATCGGCGAAGACTGGCTTACCATAAAAAACGAGATCAAGCGCCTTAACGCCGCCATGTCGCAAGATGAGCTGATCCTCACGCACAATGCCGTCGACATGAACACCATCGCCGTCACCGAGAAGGCCGAAAGGCTTCTTGCTATCATCGCAGAAGGCAGGAGGGCATCGTTCAACGAGGCAAAGGGGCTGGTCCTTAAAAGCGCTTTCGCCTTTGTGATGATCGCTCTGGCAACCGCTCTTGCCTACTATAGAAGGGTCATACGGCCTCTTGAGGTTGCCGCGCATACCGCTGAAAGGTTCGCGAGCGGTGATTTTTCCGTGAGGGTCAAGAAGACGGCCTGCGGCACCGTAGGCCTGTTCACGACCGGCCTTAACTCCATGTTAGAGTCGGTCTCCGGCGCTTATCTTAAAAAACAGGACGAAAACAGGGAACTCAAAGCCGCCATCGTGCGAAAGACCACGCAGATAAAGTCTATCGACGCGATGATGGATTTTGCCGGCAGGACGCTTTCTCAAGGCGAGTTTTTCAACAACGCGGTCAGAGAGGCGGTCTGTAACGGGGCTGGGGCCGCAGCGATCTACTCTATCGACAGCAATACGCTAAAGCTCGTGGCATCAAGCGGCTTCGAAGATAGTTTCCTTGGAGAGGTAAGCATCATTGATTTTCATGAGATCGGGGGCCTTGAGAAAGAGACCGGCTCCAGCATATTTTCCGGTCAGTCCGCCTATCCGTCAAGCAGGTACTGGTCTGCTCTCAGAAGGCAGGGCTTCTCCAGCCTTATCTCCGTGCCTTTGTGCTACAACAACGAAGTAAGCGGGTTCCTCTATGCTGTGTTCATAGATGAAGATCTCGCGGCGGCAGGGGATCCCGACGTCTTTATCTCGGCTCTCGGTTCATGCGTTGCTTTGGCCAACGGGCATCTCGGCCTATTCCTCGGCGAGTTAAGTTCCAGGAAGTTTTTTGAGCGAGTCCTTAACCAGATGCCTTCAGGGATCGCCGTCTTCGAAAGATCAGGCAGATGCCGGCATATCAGCGCGTCTCTAAGGCGGTTCATGGGGGCTGATAATCGATTCGACCCTGATAACGGCTATAATCTGTTTGACGACGGTTTTTTATCCTCCCAGGGCATGATGGGGCCAGTAAAAAAGACCTTTGACGGCTATCCCTACGAGTCGATCTGCCTTTATGATCCGGCTGCCAACGCCAGGTTCGGTTTCAGCGGACGGGTAAGAAGGGCCAGGCTGAGAAGCCTTCCGCTGTATGACGCGGGCGGAGAGATAACCAACATTATGCTCGTCTATGACGACCTTGGCGAGCCTGATCATGGAGTGAGAGAGACTGACGCGGGGCCGGAGATATGAGAAGACTTTTTAATTCGCTCAGCATATCCAACAAGCTCGCCGTGGTATTCCTCTTCCTTCTAGTCATGATGGGGATCGGCGGACTTGTGGGCCTTTACAACGCAAACCAGCTTGCCAACATCACGGAGAAGCTCTACGTCGATTCGTTCAAGAGGGGCGAGACACTTTCTTCCGTTGAAAACGAGTTTCTCACTGCGCGTCAGGAAATATTCCTTCACACGATCATAAGCGACAACGCCTCCAAGGCATACCTCGAAGGCTCGATAGACGAGCACAAGCAGAAGATCAGCAAGCTTCTTAATGATTACCACGCTATGGGCGTCATACAGGGCAATGAGGGGCTCTATGAGCTTTTAAGGGCGAACCTTGACACCTACTGGGCTCTACACCTTAAGACCGAGTCGCTCTCCAGAAAAGGGCAGAGGGACGCGGCCCTTTCCATAATCAGGATGGAAGGGTACAAGAGCTTCACTGACACGCTCAACTCGCTTAAAAAGCTCATCAAGGAAGAGAGGGACTCCGCGTACACCGCCTATCAGGAGAGCGACTTTTTCGCTGGTATCATAATAGCGGTGACTCTCGCATTTACGATCGTAGCGATAGTCGTGGCCGCCGGGTTGTGGGCCGCGCTCACGCGCGCCATTGTCAAGCCGATACTATCCATCGAAGAGTCCGCCAAGAAGATAGGACATGGCGACCTCAAGGAAAGGGTCCACGTAAGGACCGAGGACGAGATCGGAAACCTCGCGGTAGAGTTCAACAAGATGGCTGAGAACCTTGAGAACTACTACACTACGCTTGAGAAAAAAGTCGAGGAGCGGACCGATGAGTTGAAGACCGCCAACAAGGAGCTGTACGGAAAGAAACAGGAGCTGGAGGTCACCAACATAGAGCTTCAGGAAGCCAACCGGATGAAGAGCCAGTTCCTCGCAAATGTCAGCCATGAGCTCAGGACCCCGCTCAATTCAATAATCGGGTTCTCGGAACTCCTGCAGGAGAAGGCCTTCGGGGAGCTCAACGAGCGCCAGACGCAGTACGTCGAATACATACATTCAAGCGGTGGCCATCTGCTCCAGCTCATAAACAACATCCTCGATCTTTCGAAGATAGAGGCCGGAAGGATGGAGCTATCCCTTGACAAGTTCCCGGTAACCGAGGCTCTCGGCGAGATATTCGGACTTATCAGGCCCATGGCGCTGAAAAGAGGCATCACCATCGAGTCGAAGTCCGTGCCTGCCTCGCCGATGCTTGTGGCTGACAAGGCCAAGTTCAAGCAGATAATGCTCAACCTTCTCTCCAACGCGGTCAAGTTCAACGTAGACGGAGGGGGCATAGTAGTCGACTGGGAAATATCAGAAGAGCCGTCGGGCATGAAGATTGTAAGATGCATCACCTTCAAGGTCAGGGACTCGGGTATCGGATTGACGCCTGAGGATATCGGCAGGCTCTTTAAAGAGTTCGAGCAGATAGATTCATCCATTACGAGGGAGTACGGCGGAACCGGACTCGGTCTTGTCCTTACAAAGAGGCTGGTAGAGCTTCACAAAGGTTCTATATGGGTCGAGAGCGAGCCTCAGCGTGGTTCGGTCTTTAACGTCAAGCTCCCGCAGGGCACCGAAGACCTCGACATTCCTGTAGTGACCAGGAAGTCCTACTTGCCTACTGACGGCGCAAAGCGGCCGCTTGTCCTGATCACCAGTGAGAGCCTTGATATAAACCACCTCCTTGAGATATATCTGGCCGGAGAGATCTATGACGTGGAAACGGCTCCGGACGGCATAGAGCTTCTTAAAAAGGCGCATGAGAGACTGCCTTTCACCATAATCATGGGCATAACGATACCGAAGAAGGACGGTTGGGAGACGCTGAAGGAACTTAAATCAGACCGCTCGACAATGGATATCCCGGTCATCATCATCTCATCTACTGACAACAAGCAACTGGGATACTCTCTCGGCGCCGTCGAATATATGGAAAAACCGATAGACAGGCAACGTCTGCTGAACGTGCTTGAACGGCTGAGGTTCTCAGGAAAGTCATGACGGTCCGACCGGAGGTTACGAAAAATTGAGCGCGACAAGGGTTAAGATACTTGTAGTCGAAGATAACTTCATGAACAAGGTCCTCGTGAAAGAGATCCTGACCCTGCACGGGTATGAGATCATCGAGGCTAAAAGCGGCACAGAGGCGATAAAAGCGATCAACATGCTGAGGCCTGACGTCATCCTCATGGACATACACCTGCCGGAGATGGACGGCATAACCGCGACGCGCATCATCAAGTCTGACGAGAGGAACAGGCATATCCCGATACTGGCCCTTACTGCTTCAGCCATGAAGGGTGAGGAGGAAAACCTGATGAACAAAGGTTTCGATGGATATGTCGCCAAACCGATAGACAGGAAAAAACTTCTGGAGACTATCATCGAAAGCCTCGGCGCAAGAAAGACAGGCGCGGATAGCGACGGGCAGGGCGGGCACGGGCGCGAAGGGTAGGGGCGCGAAGGGCACGGGCGCGAAGGGTAGGGGCGCGAAGGGTAGGGGCGCGAAGGGTAGGGGCGCGAAGGGTGCCTCCGGATCTTTATTGAAGTCTTTATTGCGGGTTCAAGTTTGTAACTTGAACCCCATTATTTGTATAAGGCACACACGAAATCTGTAGGTCAGGTTGCAACCTGATCCCGCAACAGAGTCTGGCATGGCCGATGCACACCCGGTTCGAACAACCTGTATAAAAAATATCTATCTTAATTTAGCTGTGCACTTCAGTGCGTCTTTTGAGTATGGCTCCCTTCGCTGGCTGGCCTTTTCTTCAGTAACGTAGGGTGTGCTGCGCATACTATTTGCATGAGGCCTACTACGCAAGGCCAAGGCCATTACTTTATCAGATCCCATCTGTCACTGGCCTTTGCCGTAAAACAGACCCGGGTCATGGCGAAGCGAGCCTGACTGAGAGACGACGAGCAGGTTTTTGTATCTGCTGCGAGTCGGCTCGAAAGCGAAGCGAGCCATACCCAAAAGCCACGGCAGTGCGTAAAAGAAACAGCACCCCAGAAGGGTTGTTTGACAAGCTCTGAAGTAACAATGGCGGATTAGGCGCAAGCCGTAAGCCGCAGGATGTCAGGTTATTCGGCAATAGGGCGGGGCGGGTCACACCCGCCGAATGATCTGCACATAAGAAGCGGCCGTTGCCCATCACTTGAAACACTCTCATATCGTTTTTAACTTTTCTTCAGTCCTTCCAGCGCTGAGACGATTTTTTCCATCTCGCCGGCATCAAGGGCTCTTTCCCCATAGCGCTCCTCATTGAACGCATCAGTTATATCGTTTACCAGCGGATCTTTTACGCGCCTGGCGAATTCCGAGGGTGTCTCTGCGCCCCCTCTTTTCAACCCTTTTTTTGACATGAGCATAAGCATCCGCGCGTAATATCTAGCCGCAGGCGGCTTTGTGCGGTAACTGATGGAGCGCCTTCGCAGGATCATTACAGCGGCTATTACTACAATGGCGATCAGGACCAAGGATGCGCCGAGAGCCGGAATCGATCGCAGGTTTGTGAACGAGAGATGTTCTTTTAGTTTTTTCGCAAACATGAAGGCGTTGCCTTCGAGCTTCAAGGCGAGCCTCTGCTGGTCGGCTGATGTATAATGGACGATATACCTGTTCCATCTCCAGCGCAGGAGATCGACGTACAGGCCTATCCATGACGGCTTCCGGTAGAGGCCGACGGCCGCCGGGGTCGGATCGAACCTCACCCAGCCTGTCCCTTTGATATACGCCTCGACCCAGCTGTGCGAATCCTGCTGGCGCACGATCAGATAGTTGCCGAGGTTGTTCCATTCTCCGTGCAGAAACCCTGTGACAAGACGCGCTGGGATGCCTTCCTGGCGGAGCAGCATTACCATCGCTGTCGCGAAGTGCTCGCAGTAACCGGCCTTTGTCCTTAGAAGGAAGTCTTCCAGCACATGGCGGCCTGATGACGGCGCGTCTAGCGAGTAAGTAAAATCAGACTTGAAAAAATCTTCCAATGCCGCGGCTTTCTCGATCGAAGACCGCTTACCTGAGATTATTCCGGCCATCAGGGCCTTTATTACGGCCGCCTCAGGGCTGTTATTGATATACGAAGCGTCAGAGTACTGCGGCACAACCGGGCCCTCGGGCGATACTTCGGATAACTCTGACCAGGCCTTGTATTCGATCCTTGCGAAAGGTACAGACGGAAGCCTCAACGTCCCTGTCCCGTCCGTGCGTAGCGTCTGGAAACCGCCTTCCACAGCTACAGGCACGGAGGCCGCGAAGATGAACTCCGTATCGAGCGGCTCCAGGAGCACCTCCTGCTCTATGAACCTGCCTTTACCCGAGCGCTGTGACACTCTGAATATCCCGTCGGTCGAGCGTCTGACCTTTTGATCGTCCTTGACGGTCTTTCTCCAGCCATGCCAGTCGTAGCGGTCGAGAATCGTCCCTCTGAAATAGATGACCTCTCTTGGGACATTCTTGAGGCCGACCCTCATCACTATGGTAGGGTCTGACTTCACCGGGCCGATTGAACCGAGGTCGACCTTGTCGGAAAACCCTGAGACTTTGATCCCTTCACTGCCTCGCCTTTCCAGGAAACCTGCGCTTACGCGCGGTATTATGAAAAATAGCGCGAGGGTTATAACCATCGAGGCTGCGGAAATTGCGATGATAGCCCCGAAAAAAGATGGGCCCAACGCGAGAGGCGGCTCGGCCGTACCACTTCCTGACTCGGCCCAGTCCCTCTTGATCGTAAAAAGTATCATGGTGAATATGATGCCTATGACGAAGACGGAGAGTATGAGGAAAAAAACAGGGCTGACGGTAGAAGCGGCTGCGGCGAGTATCTGGAAAAAGACAAGAGAATAGGCTATGAGGTAGTCCCTGTTCCTGCCGAGATCAAAGAGTTTTAAAGCGTAGAGCACAGTCAGCAGCCTTACGGCAGAGGTGAGAAGGCTCTCGGAAAAGACAGCGTAATCGACCGAGAAAAAAGCGAGCAGAGCGATGGCCGAGATGTTCCAGATGTAGCCAGGCAGGACCTTACGCACCCTTAGATTGTAAAAAAAACTCAGTGCGACAGCAGTAGCTAACGTCCCTACAAAGACGATGTCAATCGCATCTACGAGGCTTATCGCCCAGAGGCCTAAGGCCGCCATCAGGTAGGTGGTGGCAAGTATGTAATGGCTGTAGTTCATACCCGTCTTTTCACACTTGCCTATTCAATGACACTTATAGACGGCTCTTTTGTCCCGTGGACCGGTTCTATAAGCGCGAGCCTGGTAAGGAGCGAATCGAGTTGAGCCTGGCCCGGTCTTGGCGCCGTCTCAAAGGATAACGTCTTCAATCCGACAGAGTAACCGCGGCCAAGGTGATCGGCCGCAACGGTTGCAGCGGCATCTACCATCGACTCGAATATTTCCGGCGTTTGAGACGCGTAATTCTCAAATTCGATCATCACCTTCTTTTCCGTTTCAACCTCGAACTCCTTCATGAGAAGTCTCGTCGCCCTTCCTGCGGACATCCAGTGTATGAAGCGCGAATCATCGGACAAGGTATACTCTCTCAGTGAGTGTATCTGAGTGCCTTGCCCTTTTCTCCCTCCATATACGTCGCCATTAGCGCGGCGTCTGTGCGCGTCAGACGCGCTCGAACCGCTGAATATGTCCGGGTAGACTAGGACCTCAGCTGCAATGAGTTCGGTTTTGCCCTTTTTGAATATACCGAACGGAAAACGGGTCGATACCTTAACGCCTGAGATCTTTAACCTGCCTCGTCTGTCAAACGTTGCAGAAGCGGCGCGCGTTATCTCCGTGCCAGGGTCGAGTTTAAGCACGTAGACATCTTGAGCCATTGCCGCGCCTGTCAACTCCCTGATGATAAACGAGAACGATGGTATGAGCCGCTTGGAATTTCGTATCTTGAAGTATATGGTGGCAGGCTGTCCTTTGAATACCCTTCCTGAGACTTCCAGACGGACCTTCACAGCGCGTAGTGTTGATTCGGAGAGAATGCCTGATATGACTATTATGGAAAGGAGGGTCGCGACTACAAGGTACAGAAGGTTGTTGCCTGTATTGATGGCGGCGACACCTATAAAGAGCAGTATGCCGATGTACCATCTGCCTTCTCTGGTCACACTAAGTGAGCGAGGCCATCTTGAGGGCTTCGCGGCCGAAGAGTGCGGCTCTCTGGCACCCCAGAGCCTTCCGGCAAGCATGGTCAGCCACGGAAGCGGCGCAGTTATAAGCGGCCTTATGGTCATATCGGATACCGTGTGTATGAGATGATCTGCGGAGTTTTTGTTCTGCGCCCGGACCAGGCCGGCGGGCAAGCCGTGCTTGAACCTGTAGATGGAGGCAAGGCTGGAATATAGCGCCTTGTTTCCGTTCTTATTAAAGAGACGATCTTCGGCCTCGATGCGAATGGCGCGCAGCAGGCCGGATTATGATGCCTCAAACAGGAACAGGCGTCGTAGAGAGGATCTCCTCGATGATGGCAGTAGAGTGCTGGGAGCCTTCGTCGAACGACCGCTCCACAGGCACGATCCTGTGAGCAAGGACAGGCACTGAGAGCCTTTTTATATCGTCCGGCAGACAGTAGTCGCGCCCCGAGACAAACGCGTAGGCCTGTGCAGTGGAATAAAGCATCATAGCGGCCCTGGGGCTGGCGCCGAGCCTGATCGCCTTATTCTGCCTTGTAGCAGTGGTTATGGCCATTATGTAGCCTACGAGGTCTTCAGTGACTTTCACTTCACTTACAAGCGATTGCATCTCTTCGATGTCAGTTGTTGAGACGATAGGGACGAGTGAATCTATCCCGGCCCTGCCGAATGAGGACCGTATGATCTCTCTTTCATGGACCTCGTCAGGGTAGCCGATCTTGAGGCTCATAGAGAACCTGTCGAGCTGGGACTCGGGGAGAGGAAAGGTGCCTGCGAACTCAAGAGGGTTCTGCGTGGCCAGGAGCATAAACGGGCTCGGCAGGAGATGCGTATACTTATCGACTGAGACCTGCCTGTCGTTCATCGCCTCTAAAAGAGCGCTCTGAGTCTTGGGGGTAGCCCTGTTTATCTCGTCGGCAAGCACGATGTTGGCGAAGAGCGGGCCAGGTCTGAACTCGAACCTGTGCTCGGTCTGATTGAAGACCGTGACGCCTATGACGTCTGAGGGCAGCAGATCGCTCGTGAACTGTATCCTCTGGAACGAACAGCTGATGGATCTCGCAAGCCCGTGGGCGAGGGTGGTCTTGCCGACCCCTGGGACATCTTCTATAAGAAGATGCCCTCTGGAGACGAGCGCTGTTATCGCAAGGGAGATTATCTCGTCCTTGCCGCGTATGACCCTGCCAAGGTTCTTTTTGAGCCCTTCGGTCTTTTCATGCGCCTCTTTGAAATTCATCCTATGATTTTAACAGTTCCCGCGCCCTGCGTCAATCAGCGCTCCTTCGCCGTTTTAAAGGGCTTGCCCGCTTTCCCTGGGTGTAGTATCTTGAAACGCTTGAAAAAGAAAGGGGCGCCGGTTGTGAGAATAACAGCATTGCTATGTCTTTTTATTGTGTTGTTCGTATCCGTGCCTCCGTTTTTTTGTCAGGATGCTGCCGCCGGATCGAGGCTTGAGTTCTATTCCAAAGCAGTAAAGGACGACTACGCGGGATTTTATCTGGACGGAGGAAACCTGCTGAGGCTCGGCGCAGTGCTCGGTATTTCAGGGGTCATGGCCAACTCTGCCGCTGACAGGGAGGTCCGGGAGTACTATCAGGGAGATATCAGGAGTACAGCTACCGATGCCGTCTCTTCAGGGGCACGGTCGATTGGAGACCTTTTTATAATGGCGCCAATATTAATGGCAACCGAGCTGTACTTCGACCGCGCGAACCCGTACGGGGACTGGGCATCAAAGAGCCTCAGGGCCTTTGCTCTTGGCGGTCCAACTGGCCTTGTCATACAAAAGGCGACAGGCGGCGGGCGCCCTGCTGAAGGCGACTCTCACTGGAGGGCGTTTGATGATAATAACGGGCTATCAGGCCATGCGTTTGTCGGGGCTGTCCCTCTGATAACAGCCGCCAAGATGCAGGATGACCTGAGAATAAAGGCCCTTTTATACGCTGCTTCAGTTCTGCCTGCCATATCCAGGATAAACGACGACCAACACTATGCCTCCCAGGCTGTGGCAGGGTGGTATCTTGCCTATGCCAGCGCGTGCGCTGTAGACAAGCACCCGGAAAATATCGACGAGCGGCTCTCTTTGATAATCCTCCCTCTTGGCAAAGACGGTTTGACGGCTCATCTCGTCATGGTGTTTTGACGGAGAACCTTTGCCTAGACCATCATCGGATGCGTCTGAAAAATAACGGGATCAGCGGTATTGTGTAAATGGCATACAGCGTTTAGACCTATGCCGCTGTCGATCTCGGCTTACTACCGGCTTTTCATTGTTGACTTTGTCAGCAGTTTTGTTTTACCTTGTTAAATTGTTAAAGCAGCCGACGCGTTTGTACTACCGCGCCGCCAGATCTCATAACAACACGAGAAATTCATCAGGATAAAATGAGAAAAGTAGCCAGTTTGAGGGCGGCCTTTGCCGTTCTCACATTTTTGCTGTCGTTTGCTTTGCCGCTTCATGCCGCTGAATCGCCAAAAGGCGCCGCTCAGGAAGACGTCCAGCCAGCCTCACCCAAGCATGAAATCCCCAGGACAGCAGAACCTCCTTCCGCGTTCGAGATCTACGCCAGTGAAAACGGCTATCTTATATCTCAGTTCGGGTACTCGCTCTTCAAGGAGGCCCCAAGCACCTTTGCGCCTGTTGATAATATCCCTGTCGAGCCCGGCTTCATACTCGGGCCAGGCGATGAGATCAGGATATCGCTCTGGGGCAAGGTCAACGAGGAGATCTCCGTCAGGATAGACCGTGAGGGCAGAGTCTCGATCCCTGTTGTCGGATCGCTTCGTATTGCCGGTCTTACCTTCCAGGAGACCAGGGCATTTCTTGAAAAGGAGTTCAGCCGCTTTTATATCCCCTCCGAAGTGAAGATGAATATCAGCATGGGGGCCTTGCGTTCCATCAGGGTATTCGTCGTCGGCAATGCAGTCAGTCCCGGAAGCTATATGCTCTCGTCGCTCTCGACCCTTGTAAACGCCCTTTTCTCGGCAGGCGGGCCGAGCAAAGTCGGCACTCTGAGGGATATTCAGGTAAAGCGCGCGGGCCAGACGATAGCGCATCTCGATCTGTATGACTTTCTCCAGCGCGGCGAGAAGACGAGCGATATCAGGCTCATGTCTGAGGATGTGATATTCATACCGCCTGCAGGCCCCCTCGCAGGTATTGCCGGAGACGTGAAGGTCCCGGCCGTATATGAGCTCAAAGGCGGGGAGACACTACGTGATCTTATAAAAATGGCCGGCGGGTATAATGACATCGCGTACAGGGGAAGGTTCAAGGTTGAAAGGGTCGAAGGGAATTCAAGAACCCAGGTATTCGAGGCAAATACGGATGATGTAGACAAAAACGCCATGACGGTCCGCCCCGGCGACCTTGTGCGCGTCTTCCCGATAGTTTCGGATAAGGAGGTCGTCAGGCTCTCCGGCGCCGTTCAAAGGCCCGGCGAGTACGGCATAGGCAAGGGTTTTACCGTGAAAGACCTTATCGAGCTTTCCGGCGGCCTTAGGTACTACGCGTTCACCGAGGATGCCGAGATCACCAGGGTTACGGTTACCCAGAGGGGCCCTGAGACCGAAAATATATTGATAAATCTCAAAAAAGCGCTAGAGGGCGACCCTGCCAATAATATCTCTCTTAAAAAAAACGACCATCTGCAGGTGAGGTCTGTCCCTGAATGGGACCTCTACAGGATGGTGACTGTCTCAGGAGAGGTGAGGTTTCCCGGGACATATACTGTAAAAAAAGGCGAGAGGATATCGTCTCTTATTGAAAGGGCCGGCGGTTATACAGCCAAGGCGTTTCTCAAGGGTGCTACTTTCACCAGCGAAAACGTAAAGGCGCTTCAGCAAAGGCAACTTGATGATTCGATAGACAGGCTTGAAAAAGAAATGCTCTCCGGAAGTGTTGTAAGTGCCCAGACGTCTGCTTCATCTGAAGAAGCCGCTATACAGTTGGCTGCGATCTCGCAGAAAAGGGCATTTCTGGCAAAACTCAAGTCTATAAGGGCGAAGGGCAGGGTAGTAATAAAGCTTCAGGAGCCTGATAAGTTCAAGGGTTCTCCGTCTGATATCGAGCTGGAAGAAGGCGACGCGCTCTCAGTGCCTTCGATTCCCTCGCATGTCCAGGTCATTGGTTCCGTATATAACCAGAACGCCTACGTCTACAATCCAAAACACACGGTCTCCAATTATCTGAAGAGCGCCGGAGGGCTTGGCAAGAACTCGGATGAGGACGAAATATACGTCTTAAAGGTCGATGGCAGGGCTATAGGCAACAACAGCATGGGTTCCTCATGGGGCCTCATCAGCTGGGACTCGGAAGAGGGCAGATGGTCCGGGGCCGGCTTCATGTCGCAGAGGCTCGATCCGGGCGATACGATAGTAGTGCCTGAAAAGATCGAGAAGATAGCCTGGCTCAGAGAAGTCAAGGACATGACCCAGATACTCTACCAGATAGCCGTAACGGCCGGAGTCCTTCTGGTTGCGTTCTAACATGCGCCTCGCTTGCGGAATTATATTTATATGCATAGCGCTGGCGTTGCCGGCCTTATCATCGGGCGCGGCTTCAGTCAACATCCCTTCAGGAGATAGCATTTTCAGGGATATTGAGAGGCTGGAAGTAAAGGGCCTTATCAAGAGCGGGATGCTCTCGACAAGGCCTCTTGGCCGATACGAGGCGGCTCGCCTTACGGTTGAAGCCCAAGAGGGATATGCCGTATTGAGGAAGAAGGCGCCCTCGCAGGCCAGGGATATAATCGAGAGGCTTCACAGGGAGTTTCGCGGCGAGATAGAAGGTTTTGCTGACGGCGCTTATTTCAAACCCCTTGAAAGGGCGTATGTCCATTACCTTTACGGCGAAAAGACGCCGTACTTCAAGTCGGTAAATAACAGCGGCGACTCTTACGCCGGAGGCTCTAACATCAGGGCCGGGCTACAGCTCTCAGCCAGGCTAGGAGATTCTCTAGTCCTCAGCCTGAACCCCGAGTACCGGCTCGATGAGCGAGGCTCCGGCGACGGAATAAAGACAGGATATATCGCCTTCGAGGCAGGGAACTTTTCTCTGCAGGTAGGCAAGGACTCGATGTGGTGGGGTTCCGGGGCGCATGGCGGGCTTATAATGACTGATAATGCCAAGCCTCTGGAGATGATAAAAGCCTCCTCAGAGCGCCCGTTCCTTCTTCCATGGATATTCGGCCGTCTGGGGCTTTTCAAGCCTACCGTCTTCCTTGCCAGGCTGGAAAAAGAAAGGAGCCATTCTAATCCGAACCTCCTTGGCATGAGGCTCGACTTCAAGCCGACAGAGAGGTTCCAGATCGGCTTTAACAGGGTCTTCATGTTCGGCGGAGAGGGAAGAAGAAGCTTGTCCGCCTCCGAATGGCTGAAGGTCTTCATCGCCTCCGATTCCTCGGAGCATACCGGTTCACCTATAGACGGCAACCAGATAGCCTCTATTGACGCCTCTTACGTCTATGTGAATGACTTCAGGTATCTGCCTTTTTCAGGCATTAAGCTTTATACCGAATGGGGAGCCGAGGACTCATCAGGGGATACAAAAACGCCGTCAGGCAGGGCTAACATCTACGGAGCATACATCGACGAACCGGCATGGCTCGGTGACGTGGACCTGAGGGTCGAATGGGCCAATACCGCAAGGAGCGCCCGGTACGGCCCCCAGTGGTATTATCACGGCACGTATTACCCTGGATACACCTATAAGGGAGCGGTTATCGGCCACCACATGGGAGGCGACTCAAAGGACCTCTTCGCTAGGCTCCAGTATCACGCCTCTGTAGGAACGAGAGTCGCCGTAGAGACGGACCTTGAGGAAAACCGCGTGCACAGCGCAAGCACGACAAAGAGGCGATGGATCGCCGCTGATCTGAGTCATCGTCTAATTAATGGTCTTGAGGTCGCAATCGGCGCAGGTATAGAGAAGACTTACGGGTCAAGAGACAAGACCGGCACGGCTGCCACAGGGTGGCTGAGCTTTTCAAGGGATTTTTAACGGAGAGACATTATGGATGGAAAGAGGCCTGAGGGCTATAGCGAAGACGCGGTGATGTTCTCGGATTACATGAGGGTGCTTTCGCGCCGCAAGCGCTTTATCGGATATGTTACCGGCCTGTTTTTCGCGGGGTCGGTTGTAATAAGCCTTCTTCTGCCGAAGGTATACTCGGCCACTGCCAGCATACTTCCGTCCCAGCAGGGCGGTTCGCTCGGCATAGGCGCCCAGCTCATGGGCCAGTTCCAGGGAGGCCTCGGCGCCATCGGAGGCGGGCTTCTCGGCATGAGCTCACCCCTTGATGTATGGAAAGGGATGCTCAAGAGCCAGACGGTCCTGGACGCGGTCGTAGTACGCTTCGGCCTCAAGCAGGCCTACGAAAAAGAGACGATGGAAGAGACCAGAGAGGCGCTTGAGGACAACCTCTCGATAACAAGGTCGAAGGAAGACATACTCAGTATCACCGTTTACGACAAAGACCCTGTCAAGGTGGCTCAGATGGCTAACGCCTTTGTCGAGGAGCTTGACAAGCTAAACAGAAATATGGCGATGAGCTCAGGAGGGCGCACAAGGGGTTTTGTAGACGAGCGCCTTAAAGAGACCAAGGTCGAGCTCGCAAAGGCCGAAGACGCCATGAAGGCCTTTCAGGCGAGTAACGGCGCGGTTAAGCTAGATGAGCAGTCAAAGGCGATCATCGAGGCCTTCGGCGCTTTGAAGGCCGAGCTGATGGCGAAGGAGATCGAGTACAAGACCCTTCAGTCCTACTCGGCGCCCTCTAACCCTAAACTGCAGATGCTAGGTACCAACATCGCAGAGCTCAAGAAAAAGCTTGCTGAGCTTGAAGACGGCGGCACAGGAGCTAAAAAGAGCAGCGTCTTTATCCCCACGGACAGGATACCGGACCTCTCTATCCAGTATCTGCGCCTCTTGAGAGAGGCGAAGGTTCAGGAAACGCTCTATGAGCTTTTGTCTCAGCAGTTGGAGATGGCGCGCATCAGCGAGGCGAACGACACGCCTACGATACAGATGCTAGATACCGCGCAGGTGCCTGAGAAAAAAGCAAAGCCCAAGCGGGCGCGCATAGTCTTTTTCTCAACGATAGCCGGAGCCCTGCTGGCGGTCATGACGGTATTCGTCCTGGAGTACGCGGAGCACCTGCGCTCAGCCGACGGAAACAGGAGAAGCTGAAGGCAGAGATGAACTGTCTGCAAGACCTCTTTCTTCAGACCTGCCATAAACGCCATGAACCATGATTCGATACAGACTATAAAACAGAGGGCGCTTTTCCCGAGCCTGGCGCAGTTCCATGTCATGCTATGGTGCTTTTTTTTATTCGCGACCTCGGCTGTCTATGCCGTAGACAAGACAGGCGAGACCAGCTACGGGTCCATTGACCTTTACGTCGCGCAGATATTGGCCTTCAGCGCGCTGGCGCTTATCTTTTCAACGATGTACGTATCCATGACCCGTCGCGTCCATGCCTTCGTGCCTGCGCCGGTAAACTGGCTTGCAGGCTACGCGGCAGTAGCTTTTATAACCGTTCCTGTCTCACCTAACGCACTTTTTACTTTTATCAAGGCCTCTCAGCTCTTAGCGGTAATAATGCTTGCCGTTGTCGCAGGGTCGGTCAGATGTCAGGTCAAGATACGGCCTGAAAGGCTTATCGACATCACATATTACGTGCTCATCGCATGCATGATCGTCGCATGGACAGTAGCGATAGCGCGCCCTGACTTAGGGACGCATATCGACATAGGAAAGCTTCAGCTCGGAAAGATACCGTTCCATTATACGACGCTCGGCGGCATGGCCTCGGTCGTGGCGGTCGCTTTTTTCGTGCGTTTTATCGACCGCGGCGCCAGAGGGGATCTCATTATTTTTCTTTTTAGCGTTCTAACGCTCGCCGCGACAAAGGCACGGCTCTCAACGTTGTATGTTGTCATCGCGATGTTCGCGGTGCTCTTCATATACAGAAGATGGGCCTGGCTGACTGCGTACTTCATGGCCGGAGCATCTATCCTCATCGTAGGTCCGGTCAGAGAGGCGATAATCGATTTCGCCTACAGGCAGCAGAGCCTTGAAACACTGATGAACCTGAACGGCAGGGTGACGGCCTGGATATGGGGGCTTGAGAGGTTCTGGGACCATCCCGTTATAGGACACGGCTATTATACCGGGTCAAGGTATCTGATGCCTGACGGCTTTACAGGGCTGACGCTAAAGCAGTTCCATAACGACCTGCTGAACATTCTTTTCAACACGGGAGCAGCCGGGCTTTTGTGTGTAGCCGGCGTTTATGTCTCGGCCGTTATCTCTATCCGGAGGCTGCCGCGCTCCCAAGCTGACAGGCCGAGGAGGATCGCTGTCGAGCTTGGTGCGGTGCTTTCCATCATATTCGCAACCGGCCTTGTTCATTCTTCGATAGGCTGGGACGCCTGGTACATGATGTTTGTCTTTGCCGCCGTAGCCGTAACACTGGTAAACTACGGCGAAAGGCCTATAAGAGCAAGGACGTAGGCCAGGTTTCGGCATTCGTCGGTGCGCGCCTGACTATTGCATTACAGAGATCTATCTGTCAAAAACGGCAATTCCACTTCGAAGGAGAGTATCTCTTGAGTTCATCAAAACACGCCGATAAGGTCGCTGATAACTGGGACCGCGAATGGAAGAGAGAGCAGAAGGAAAAAGGCCCTTCTGAAGGCACAGCTGCCGGACTCCTCTCAAGGCTCAAGGGCCTTGTCGGAGGCTCAGCGCTTACCAGAAAATGCAGTTCCATTTTGAGGAATGAGTCGGGCGGCGATGTAAAAGGAGTAAGACTGCTCGAGGCAGGGTGCGGCACAAGCAACATAGCCGTGGTCCTTGCCGGCGAAGGGGCGCACTGCTGCCAGTTCGACATCTCATGGGCCGCGCTCGAGATATCAAAAGAGGTCTTCGATAAGAGGGCCCTTGAAGGCAGGCTCACGCAAGGCGACCTCTTCAAGATGCCTTTTAAGGATAAGAGCTTCGATATCGTCTGGAACGTAGGGGTGCTTGAGCACCTTACCGAAGACCTTCAGGACCTGGCACTGAAAGAGATGATCCGCGTATGCAAGGATTCAGGAAAGGTCGTGACGTTAAACCCGTACGCCAGAGGGTACATATACCGCATGGGCAAATGGCTCGCGGAGAGGTTCGGGCGCTGGTCGATAGGTTACGAGGTACCGATCTATACGCTGAGGCCCAACGTTGAGCGCGTAGACAAGCGCCTTGCCGTTGAAGAATATTCTTTCGGCTTCCTCCTGCAGTTACTCGTATTCAAGCATCTTATAAGAGGGTTCAAGCCGCTCTTGTACGCATACGCGGCCTTCTATGAGATGATAAATCTGGTCTTGTCGCCACTTAACAGGCTACCCGGATTTCTTCTCGTTACGGTTGTCAGGAGGAAGGCCGGATGAACAGCGCCCAGGGCGAAAAGGCCGCCGCGTCCGTGACGGCGTCCAAGTCGCCTGGTTGGAGGGCGCAGCTCGCAAATCCGCGCGCAGTGAAGGGGTATCTCTCTCTTGCCGACCAATGTGTAGTATCAGCGACGACTTTTTCCGTAAACATCTTTCTTGCAAGGTATCTCGGGGTCGATGAATACGGGCTTTTCGTTGTCGCGTACACCGTCTATCTGCTCATCGCCGCGGTTCAAGACGCCATGTTCGGCTATCCTGCGCTTATCGTCGGCGCAAGGCTCGGGAATGAAAACCTCGGCGGTTATGTCTCAAGCCTCTTTGTCTTGCAATGCATCTTCGGCATATCAGTCTCAGCCCTTTTGATCGCGGCGATAGCCGCAGCATACTCTTATTCAGGCGCCTTTGACCCGTGGATGTTCTATTCATTCGTCTCATTCGTCATGTTCGCTTTGAGCAACCAGTTTTTAAGGAGGCTCCTGTACCTCTACAACAGGGCGTTCCAGGTCCTGCTGGTCGATCTGCTGTTCAGCGCATTCCTCTTTGCCTCGCTCTTTTACCTGGCCTCAGGCGGCAGGCTCGGATTCGCGCAGGCCAATTACTCGCTCGCTTTCGCGGCCTTGGGAGCGTTCGTGGCAGGCACTGCCTTTCTTGGAGGCCAGTTCGTCTTCAAGGGCCTCTCTCTAAGGGCCTCGGCAGTTGAGAACCTGCGGTTCGGCAAATGGCTCGTTGCGCAAAACCTCTGCACCTGGGGGACAGGGCAGATCTACTACCTCGTCTCTGCTGCGGTCCTGGGGATGAAGGCCCCGGCCGTACTGAAGGTCTGCGCGAACCTTCTGGCCCCGCTACAGGTCATATTCCAGGGCATAGACAGCGTGCTCGTCATCGCCATCTCAAAGAGGCTTGAGGCCGGGACAGCAAGGCCCTTCCTTTTAAAGGCCGGGGCCGCGCTTGTCGCGTTCTCTCTTATCTACAGCCTGATAATACCGATATTCTCGGACGATCTTATTTTACTTCTTTACGGTCCTTCTTACCCAGACCTATTCCCGATCGTGGTGATCTTCGCTGTTGCCTTCGTCTTCAGGAGCGTCGCAGTGGTGCCTAACCTCGCGCTTCTTTCGATGAAGGCCACAAGGGAGACTTTTTTCGTCCACCTGACGACGCTCTTCATAACGCTTGCGTCCATATACCCGCTTCTTCATTACGGCGAGATCATGGGGGCCGCGGTAGGAACGGTACTGATACCGTATTTCTTCTGGGCTGTACTCATGCTCTGGCGTGTCAGCAAGCTTCTTCCTAAATACAATAGCCGGGTAGATGCATACAGATGACGATCAAGATCAAGAGTGATAACGGCAGGCCCGTGTTACAGGGCGTGCAAGAGGCATCGGTGCAGTCCGGCTTCCTGCATGCCTTTTTCAATACGCTTAACGGCATGTCCGTCGAATATTCAGTCATACGCAACTACGAAACACTCCCACAAAAGGTGACCGGCACGGATATCGACATGGTCGTGAGATCTGCGGATTTTAGAAGGATAACTTCCGCCGTCGACGCCGTTGCCCGGTCAGTCGGGTATGCGCGCTGGAAGTCTTACAGGAAGAACTACGATATCGTACAGACAAGCTACGCCCCTATCGAATGCGAGAACCCTGAAGATGTCGTTAGGGTCGACTTCATGATGGACGGGGTCAAGTGGCGCGGACTTGATCTGATGGATCCGCAGGTCATCTGGGATAATACAGTTACGCTTGGCGGGGTGAGGGTCCTTAAAGACCCGGCAAAGACGGCGCTTACACTGATAAATTCCCTTGTCTTCGGCTCCGGCCTCAAGGAAAAATATCTCGCTGAGTATACGTCGCTCGAAGGCGGTGATAAAAAAAGAGCTGACAAGCTGATAAGCGACTCGATTGGCGCTTCTGCAAAACATGTGATAGAACACCTGGCAGCGTTATCATCTCAGCCATCGGGCCATCCTGCATCGGCACTCGACACAAGGCCTATCCGTTCTTCCTTTATGAAGGCAAAGGCAATGAAGGCCCCCTCGATACTCTCAGGGCTAGCCTCATGGGCCAAGACATCAGTGACAAGGCTGCTTGCCCCGCCGGGCCTCTTCGTCGTATTCATCGGCCCTGACGGGTGCGGCAAATCCACCATGAACGCCGAGGTTCAGAGACGTTGCGCGAGGATGTTTTCAGGTGTCGATACATTCCATCTCTTTCCTAAGCCCGGCATCTTTGCCTCTCTTGACCGCAAGAGCATGAAGAGATGGGAAAAGAGACATACAGACAGGCAGGAATGGGAGTTAAGGAGCGCGACTTTTCCGGCGTGGAAGTCTATTGCAAGGTGTTCTTATCTCTTATTGAGGTTCTGGGCAGGGTACCTGCTGTGGGTCTATCCTAGGGTTTCGAGGGGCCGCCTTGTGATAGGCGAGAGGTGGTGCTACGACATCTTGTTCGATCCTGCGTCAAAGGGGATAGGTCTGCCGTATCGGCTCAGAAGGTTTTTTTACAGCTTATGCCCTTCGCCGTCAGTTACGCTGGTGCTTGCAGGCGCGCCTGAGAAGATGGCTGAAAGAAAAAAAGAGCTTCCGGTGGGTGAGATAACGAAGCAGCTCGACGCGATGAAAAAAGAGCTTGGCGGCAGGAAGGGGATCTCTATCGCCGATTCCACGGCCGGGATCGAGGAGACGTTCAAGTCTGTCCTGAAGGCGCTTATATCGGCATGAATGAGAGGTGTGAAAGAAGCGGTCTTCCTGAGGAGACACTACGGATAATCGATGACGAGAGGATGTCGAGCTGGAAGTATCTCCTGCCAGCCGGCCCATCATCGAGCGTGCTCCTGCTTGCTGAGACGCTTGGCAGCGCGCCTATGAGCCTTGCGCGGTCTTTTGGCCGCGTGACCGTTGCCGGCCTTGAGAAGAACCTTGCATCAGAGCTTGAAACGTTATCTAGGGGCAGGGGGATTGACAACATAGTGGTCGTATGCGACGACCCCAGCGGCGCCTCTGGCCGCTTTGACGTGATAATCATCTCGGCTGGGATGATAAAAGACCCGGGAGGGTTAGCGTCTCTTGTATCGATATGCGACGGACGCCTCGCTCCGGGCGGCCATGTCTTCTTCCTCGGCTCCAGACGCTCATCAGGCATGAGCGCGGGAAGAGCCTCATCCGCATGGAAGGCTCTTGGCTGGCAGGTGGACTGCGTCTATTCATTCCTTCCATCAGAGGATGATTACAAGCTGATCGTCCCTACCAGGCCGTTTTCCGTATTCAGGTCCGGCCTCAAGATGCACAACACGCTTACCGTAGCCAGCTCGATCAAAAAAACCGGCGTACAGCTCCTGGGCGCCCTCGGCCTGCTGGAGAGCGTCATGCCCGCCTACGGGGTCGCTGTCTCAAAGGGTGCTTCTGACGGATTTGCCGAGGGCGGGTGGTTGAGCGAGTATCTCTCGGCAAAGCTCGGACACGGCAGGTTCAGGATGATCATCCATAACGCCTCCCCGGGCGAGGGGGCAAAGGCCATACTCAAGCTGGTGACGAATAGCGGCTCTGCCCTGGCATACGTGAAGATAGCGGATAATCGGGTGAGGGGCATATTCATCGAGAACGAATACCGCACGCTTGTCAGGCTCGAAGGCGTCTCTTTGAAGACTGCTTCAGTGCCGACACTTGCAGGCTTCGATATAGTAAACGGCCACTATATCCTGATACTTAAGGCGAGCGATGAGGGGTTTGCCGCCAATATCCGTTCGATGGACGCAACTGTAACGGATTTTCTGATCGAGCTTTTTGAAAGGACGTCCTCGGTCAAAAAGCTCGAAGAGACCCTCTTCTGGGCCCAGACCCAAAAGGCGCTTTATGAGTTCAGCTCAGGTCCGTACGGCCCGGCATACGGCTGGCTATCGGATATAGCGTTCGGACTTATGGAGCGGCTCAAGGGCGAGAGCTTTCCGTTCGGGATGGTGCACAGGGATTTTGTCGGCTGGAATATAAAAAGGATGTCTGATTCAAGGCTGTATGTGATGGATTGGGAGTGGGCTCGGCCGGAGCATATCCCATTTCAGGATTTCTTCCATTTCATACTGCTGACAGAGTGGGCCAATTCAGGCAAATCCGTCGAGACGATATTGAGGGAGTCTTTTTTTTCGGGTAAGACAAAGTATTCATCTCTCTTGAGAAGATACGCATCCGCCCTTGATATACCTATTGAAAAAAGCTATGATTTTTTGTTACTGTACCTGGCCGAGTGGACCGCCTTTCACATCACCCAGATAACCGAGGCGAGGCAGTGGGCGACCCAGGCCCTTGACTTCCTCGGCAAGGCCGGAAGCGGGAAGATATATACGGAAGATCGCTGGCTCAAGGGCATCTGAGAAAGCGGCAACATGAACCTTCAGCACCTTGGGATAACAACATGAAGATACTTCTTACGAACGTCAACAGGGGCGAACAGCGCCACCTCTATTTTCCTCTCGGACTTGCTTATATCGCGACCCCTTTGAAAAAAGAGGGCCACGACCTTTTATTCCTCGATGTAATGGCGATAACAAGGGCCGAGATACCTGCGGCCCTTCCTGCGCGCAGCTTCGATGCTGTCTGCATATCCGCGCTTATAACCGACTTCAAATTCGTGCAGTGGTTTACCGCCCTTGTCAAGGAGCGCTACCCCGGAGTAAAGGTGATCGTAGGCGGGGGCTTGTCTACCGTCTCCGAGATACTCCTTAAGAAGAGCGATGTAGACGTGACTGTGAGCCAGGAAGGCGAAGAGACCATAGTCGAGCTTATCAGGGCGATCGAGAACGGACAAGGCCTTGCCGGAGTAAAGGGGATATTCTATAAGGACGAAGCAGGACAAGTCGTAAAGACCGAAAAAAGGACGCCTGCCGAGGACCTCGACAGGATAGAACTGCCTGCGTATGAAACGTTCGACGCCGGCAGATACCTGCAGACCGAAAAGCTCGGCTTCAGCAGCCCTGTAAAGAGTCTGAGTATAATCACCACGCGGGGATGCCCTTACAGCTGCGTCTTTTGCGACAAAGGGGTCTGGGGCGGCAACTACCGCGCAAGGAGCCCGGAGAGCATAGTCGACGAGGTGATGTACCTTAAAAATAGATTCGGCATAGACGGCATAGTCTTTTCTGACGATCTTTTCGTGCTCGATAAGAAGAGGGTCTACGGCGTCTGCGATCTTCTTATCAAGAGGAAGGCCGGTATCGCGTGGAGCTGCAACGGCAGGGTAAATCTCATGGATGAGCCGCTTTTGAAGAGGATGAAGGAAGCCGGTTGCATGACGATAGCATACGGACTGGAAAGCGGCAGCCAGCGCATGCTCGATACCATGAAGAAGAAGATCACGGTGGAGCAGAGCAAGAGGGCGATAGACCTTACCAGAAAGGCCGGGATAGATATACAGCCATACCTCGTATTCAATATGCTCGGAGAAGACGAGCAGAGCATACGCGACACCGTCGACTTCTGTAAGGAGATGGGCCTGCCTGTCGGCAAATTCGGCATCTTTACCCCTCTGCCGAACACTGAGCTATATGAGATGGCCGAGAAAGCCGTAGGTATGCCGCCGCTTGAAGATCAGATAGAGCATTGGAAGGACTGGAACGACAGCCTGACAGTGAACCTCTCTACGCTTACTGATGAGAGACTCCTTCAACTGAAGGGCTGGGCAGAGGCCGAGATAAGGGACCATTATATAAAACATCACAAGCGCCTGATCCTCAGGCGGCTTATGATCAGATACCGCCAGTGGGGCCTGGGCGTGACGCTTGGCGTACTGCGGTCGTGGTTTGGCAAGTACGTCAAATATCAGTTAAGGCGTTCCACTTAATGGTTCAAAGCGCAGGGACTCCCCCGTTTAAGAAAAGGCTGGTACTCAAATCTATCGCCATGATCGGAGCGGTCGTCCGAATTTTTTTGAGGGCCCGAGGCGGCATAGGGTCCGATTCGGTCAGGAAGATCCTACTTCTGGAATTATGGGGCGTCGGCGACGTAGTGCTTTCCACCTCGGCGCTTGTCTCATTAAGAAAGATCTTCCCTAGGGCAAGTATTACCGTCCTTGCCAAGCCGTACGCGGCGGACATACTTAAGTACAGTCCCTGTGTGGACGAGATCATCCCTTTTAATTTCCCATGGACGCGGCTCCACGGCAAATATGATCTCCGGAAGTGGGAGTTTGGCCGTATCTTCAGGCTCGTTTCGGATCTGCGCAGGCGGAGCTTCGACCTGGCCCTTGACGTGCGAGGCGACGCGAGAAGCAACCTGCTGATGCTTCTTTCAGGCGCTTCTTCAAGGGTCGGCTACGGAGCGTTCAAGGACGACTGGATGCTCACCAATGAGGTCGAGCGCGACCATGATGCCAGACACAGGGTGGATGAATGGCGCTCTATTATCAGGCATATCGACCCTAACGCCGAATGCCTGACGCCGACGCTCTGGGTAAGCCAGGATGAGGCAGACGCGGCTCTCTTACGGTCAAAAGCCGGTTTAAAGGGCGGTCGCATCCTCGTCGGCATCCACCCGGGCGCCAGCAACAGGTTTAAAAAATGGGCTCCGGACAGGTTTGAAAAGCTCGCCAGATACCTTGCATCAACTTATGGCGCTCAGATCGTCTTTTTCGCTGACCCGGACGGGTACGGAGGCGATCTCAAGGCGGACGGCGCAAAGACCGTCTCAGGGTGGCCTCTAAGGGATGTAGTCGCGCTCATCAGATCTCTTGACGTATTCATCTGCAACGACGGAGGCCCGATGCATATCGCAGTGGCCCTCGGCGTGCCTACTATCGCGGTATTCGGCCCGACTCTATCATCATGGTTCGGCCCTTACGGAGATGCGCACAGGGTAGTTGAAAAAGATGTATGCAGACACAAACCGTGCTGGGATTATTGCAGATTTGACTCTCCGGAGTGCCTTGACGCCGTCGCCTTCGAGGATGTGGCACTGATGGCGGACGAGTTGTTAAAAGGGTCGAAGAAACGATAAGATAATCCAGTGGCAGAAGCGCTAATTTATAGTGGACTTGTCATTTTTACTCTGCTAATATTTGACTTCTATTTTGCCGCACACTGCTGTCTTAGATGTTCTTTGCGCGTCTATCTGTTTTTCGATCACAGGCAACGGTAGATAGTTACTACAAGCCGGATACACGACAGCATCCTATCTGTCATGTATAGGCATTTTGTGTTTTCAACCAGAGATTTGCTTTACTCAACTCGATAAGGTGTACATAATGTCAGGCAAGTCTTTGAAAAGAGATTGCCTTCGTGTGTTGATGATCAATCATCACCGGAGGTACAAGAGCTATTTCCGCGCCCAGATCATCGCTGAGAGCCTCGTCAAGCGCGGCCACAGCGTGACGCTTGTCGTAATAGCTGATACAAGGCGCTACGGCATTACAACCGAAGTTGTCAACGGTGTGCGTATCATAGAGACGCCTGATCTCTTATGGGGCAGGCTCAGGTCAGGCTGGGACCCCTACAATACCATCGTCCGCACCAGGCTCCTCGCCGGCATAGGTCATGAGTTCGACCTCATCCATCTCTTCGAGACAAGACCGGCCACGATAATTCCCGCACTTTTTTTCCTCAGGAAAAATAAGATACCTCTTGTCATAGACTGGATCGACTGGTGGGGCAAGGGCGGACTTATCGATGCCAACCGGCCGTGGTGGTACAAGCATACGTTCGGCCATGTAGAGGAGTACTTCGAGGAACGGTTCAGGTCCATGGCCGACGGCACCACGGTCATCTCCGGCGCCCTTGCCGAGAGGGCCGTAGGGCTCGGCGTACAGAAAGACTCGATACTCCTTCTCAGAGGCGGCGTTGACGCCGATCACTTCAGACCCATGCCTATAGCCGATGCGCGCGTTAAAGCAGGCATCAGCCTTGACGCCCCCGTGCTCGGTTTTTCCAGCCTCGATTCGTTCCTCGACGTGAAGCTCCTGCTGGAAGCGATAACCCTTGTAAAAAAAGAGATACCCGGCGTCAAGGTCCTGATGACAGGCGCGGCAAGTCCTGAAGCCAGGAAGCATGTCAGCGCGTTCGGGCTTGAAGGCGACGTCATATTTACCGGGTTCCTTCCGTTTAAAGACCTGCCGGTCTATCTGAACTGCTGCGACCTCTTTCTTCTCCCGTTGCCGGAGACCCCGTATAACATAGGCAGATGGCCTAACAAGGTCGGCGATTATATGGCTATAGGCAGGCCTGTGATAACTAATCCCACGGGGGAACTAAAGGATATATTCTCGTCTGGCGAGTTCGGCCTGACCTGCAGGTACGATGCCTCCGACTTCGCCGCAAAGATACTCGAGCTGTTACGCGACCCGGCAAGGCGCCTTCAGATGGGCGCAAAGGCAAGGGCCTGGGCCGTAGAGATGCTACCCTGGGACAAAAAAGCGGCGGACCTGGAGAGTTTTTATTCATCTGTGATAAAGAGACACGGCTAAAAAGCCTGTTCATATTCGTTCGGCAGCGCAACCTTGAGAGAAGTAAAGGCCGGAAGGCCTTAACACAGCAACATCAACCTGGATCCGGTTTTCTCGATGAAGCATCCATTGCACAAGTATATCCTCGTCCTTATGGACGTAGGCGTGGTCTATTTCTCTTTCGTAGCCGCCGTATGGCTCTATCACGGGGTCATGGGCCCTGACATGAGCGCGGCCTGGTCCCATATCCAGTCTAACATCATGTTTTTCAGCGCATACTGCGTACTGTGCATCCCGATATTCAGCTACTACAACCTCTACTGCAACACCATATTCACTTCAGCCGTCAGACAGTCAGTCCTGCTTGCAAGGTCTATGGCAGTTTTTACGGCAGGCATCGCCCTGATCTCTTTCACGTTCAGGTCATGGTACGTTCCTGACAGCCGGCTTACCATCCTCTTTTTCATGATCATAGCAACGCTCTCGCTCATCTTGTGGAGGGTGCTCGCCGTAAGGCTCGTCTACGCCTACATCAAGGGGCACAAGCATGGCAGGAAACGTACCCTTGTCGTGGGCGGCGAAAAGGCCGTAGCCGAGCTTTATGACAGGCTGATAACCTCATCATACGATTTTACTCCATGTTGTCTGGTCGCAACCGGGACCGGTACTGCCTTGCCTCCGATGTGGTCTGCTTACGGGCTTCCGACCGGCACCCTCGACGAGATCGAAGGGGTGATGGGCGCTTCCAGACCTAAGGCGGTACTCATAGCCTACGACGGCCACAGCTACGAAGAGCTCTTCGCGCTGATAGACAGATGCAGGAAGCTGCGGCGCAGGGTCTTTGTCTTCTCAAGGCTCCTTAACGTTATACCGGAGTATGTAGTCATAGACAGGTATGGCGACTTCTCGCTCGTGGATATCTCGCCGGAATCGTCTGAGAAGTTCACGGACCGTCTGAAGCACGCGCTCGACATGGTCATGGGTCTCCTTATCATAATTGCCATGAGTCCTTTTTTTATCTTTCTCGCCGTCGCCGTAAAGTTCTCGTCCGCAGGGCCGGTATTTTACAAGCAGACGCGTGTCGGCAAAAATGGCAAACCGTTCACCTTCTACAAGTTCCGTTCGATGTACGTTGACAGCGATAAGGACTCGTGGAGGATATCCAGGACCATAGACAGCATAACCTCAGGAAACGCCTCTGGCGCTACCACGAAGGTCGTAAACCGCTCGAGCGTAACGACTATTGGAAGCATCATGAGAAAGACCAGCCTTGACGAGTTGCCACAGCTTTTCAATGTGATAAAAGGCGACATGTCGCTTGTTGGGCCAAGGCCGCCGCTTCCGTACGAGTGGGATAATTACAGCCCCTGGCACAAAAAACGTCTGCGGTCGATACCCGGATGCACCGGCCTTTGGCAGGTCACGGCACGGAGCAAGGTCGGGTTCAATGATACGGTGCTTCTAGATCTTTATTATCTTTACAACCGCAGCACTTGGATGGACCTGAAAATACTATTTCAGACGGTCGCAGTAGTAGTACTAGCTAAAGGAGGAGAATAAAAGTGCTTAAAACAGCAGTCATAGGGCTTGGATACTGGGGCCCGAATCTGGTCAGGAACCTGAGTAAGACAAAAGGGGTCGAGGTCAAGTACCTTTGCGACCTCAGCCAGGCAAACCTCGATAACTGGAAGAGTTTTCACGGCGCGACGCTTACTACAGACTACAGGGACATCCTCTCAGACCCATCTATCGACGCGGTGGCCATAGCGACACCGGTCTCAACGCACTTCAGGCTCGCTAGCGACGCGCTGAACGCAGGCAAGCATGTCCTTCTTGAGAAGCCGATGGCGCTGAACGTCAATGAATGCGCCGAGCTCATACGCATAGCGGAGGATAAAAAACTTGTCCTTCAGGTAGACCACACGTACCTCTACACCGGAGCGGTGCGCAGGATCAAGGAGATAGTCTCGTCAGGCGAGCTAGGCGACGTGCTCTATTTCGACTCTGTCCGCGTGAACCTCGGTCTGTTCCAGCACGATGTCAACGTCGTATGGGACCTGGCCCCGCATGACCTCTCGATCATGGACTATGTGATCCCGCACAGGTGTATCGCCGTATCAGGCTCAGGGATATCCAACTTCGGAGGCGACCTCGAGAACATCGCCTTTGCGACGCTTTACTTCGATTCCGGCGTAATAGCGCACATAAACGTCAACTGGCTCTCTCCCGTGAAGATCAGACGGATCATCATAGGCGGAACTAAAAAGATGATCGTATTCAACGACCTTGAACCCAGCGACAAGCTGAAGATCTACGACAAGGGTGTAGACCTGAAAAACTCCGACATGGACGGCATCTACAGTACGCTTGTGAAGTACAGGACCGGCGACATGCTGGCTCCCAATGTGGACGGGACCGAAGCGCTCAAGTATGAGTGCAACCACTTCGCCGAATGCATCAGGACCGGCGCCAGGCCCATCACTGACGGTGAGATGGGGATGAGGGTCGTAGCCCTCATCGCGGCGATAAATGAATCGATAGCCAATGACGGCAAAAAGATAGAGATAGGGGTGGCGGCGATATGAAAAGGATACTGATAACCGGCTCCGGCGGCGCGCCGGCAGCTAACTTCATAAGGTCCCTGAGAAAGTCAGGCGAACCTTTTTACTTCATAGGCGTAGATTGCGACAAGTATTACCTCCAGAGGTCGGAGACTCATGAAAAGCACCTTGTCCCGATGGCCAACCAGCCTGAGTACCTACCGGTGCTTCTCGACATCATCCGCGAAACAGGCGCAGAGCTCCTGTTCGCTCAGCCAGATGTGGAGATAGAGGTTTTGTCCAGGCTGAGAGAGTCGCTCCCGATCCGCACCTTCTGGCCTGCTCAGGAAACGATAGAGATCTGCATGAACAAATACTCTAGCTTCCTGAAGTGGGAAGCGGCCGGGATAAAGGTGCCCAAGACGGTGCTTGTGCGCGACGAGGCGGAGCTGAAAGAGGCGTTCAGGACACTGGGGCCGAAACTCTGGCTGAGGGAGTTTAAAGGCGCGTTCGGCAAAGGGTCTCTTCCGACCGATGATCTTGAGCAGGCTATCGCATGGATCAACTTCAAGAAGGGCTGGGGCAGGTATGTGGCGGCCGAGTGCCTTACAGAGGCGACCATCACCTGGCAGTCGATATGGAAGGACGGCGAGTTCGTGGTAGCGCAGGGAAGAAAACGCCTCTACTGGGAATTCGCCAACAGGGCGCCGTCAGGTGTTACCGGGCTCACAGGCACAGGTGTGACGGTCATAGACCCTCTTGTAGACGAGCTGGCTATAAAGGCTATAAAGGCCATTGACAGCAAGCCGCACGGCATTTTCAGCGTGGACTTCACATACGACGCCAACGGGATGCCGAACCCTACGGAGATAAATATAGGCAGGTTCTTCACGACGCACCAGTTCTTCACCGAGGCGGGCCTCAATATGCCCTACATCTTCGTGAAGCTGGCATTCGATGAAGTGCCGCCGCTGCCTCTCAAGAGGGTCAATCCGCTGACTCCGGGACTTGCGTGGGTAAGAGGCATGGATATCGAGCCTGTGCTGACAAGCGTTGATGAGATAGAGATGCCTGCCGCAAAGCTGAGGGATAGGATAAAGAAGCTCGCGGCGGCAAAGAGCTGATGCGGGTCCTTGTAACAGGCGGGACAGGCTTTATAGGCGGCCCGCTTTTAAAGTTGCTCTCCTCGGAGACTGACATAGAGGCTGTAGTCCTCGCCAGACGCCCAGGGAAAGACCACGGCAACATCAGATACATCGAGGCTGACCTTTCCGAGAGCAGATCGGTCGAGGCGTTTGCCTCGAGCGCAGGCTCGTTCGACGTCCTTGTCCATCTGATGGCGCTCATACCGACGGTTGGGGCAGCTGACCCTGGGCCTCATGAGTATGTCCGGCAGAATATTGGTGCTACCGTCAACCTTATTGCCTGCCTCGGCGGACGCGTCAAGAGAGTCGTATACGGGTCTACGCTCGACGTATACGGGCCCGTCACAGCGCTTCCTGTCACCGAGGCGCACCAGACCGAGCCGCTTACATGCTACGGGGCGACCAAGCTTGCGGCTGAGAAGCTGCTCGCAGTGTTTTGCAGGGAGAGAGGTATCCCTCTTTCCATACTCAGGTTCTCACAGGTTTACGGCCCAGGTGAACCTGTCATCAAGGCTATACCCGCGTTCATAAGCGCAGTTGTAGACGGAAGGCCGCCGGTAGTCTTTGGCGACGGAAGCGATCTTAGGGACTATGTATATGTGGATGACGCGGCGGCGGCGGTCATGAGCGCCGTGAAGGGTGACGCCTCAGGCGGCGTCTTCAATATCTCCGGTGGAAGGCCGGTCAGCCTGCTTGAAGTCCTTGAGACTATCATTACCGCCGGCAAGACGAGTCTCCGGCCGGTATTTGAGAATAGGCGGAAGGACCGGATTGATATGCATTTTGATATTTCCAGGGCAAAGGATATCCTCGGCTGGTCTCCACAAGTCTCGCTCGCCGATGGAATAGAGAGGGAGGTAAGGTATTTCGAGTCCTTGAGGGACGGTAGCAGATGAAGGTCTTCTTCGATCTTGACGGCACCATCATAGACGTCTCGCAGAGATACTACCGTATCTACTCAGACATCATCAGACGTCTGGATGCTGTGCCTATCGGATTCGAGACATATTGGGAGAAGAAAAAAGAGCGGGTCTCAGAGCATGAGATCATGATTCTTTCAGATATCGATCATGACAAGGCCAAGGAGTATCTTGCAGAGCGCGGCGAGCTGATCGAATCTGACGCGTATCTTGAGATCGATACGCTTATAAGTGGAGCACAAGGGCTCTTTGAGGTCCTCGGAGCTAGCCACGAGCTCTACATCGTCACGATGAGAAAGAGGCGGGTGAACCTTCTGCGCCAGATAGAACGCCTCGGCATCGGGGGCTATTTCAAGTCGATCCTGAGCATCGGGGCCGCGCCTGACCCTGCGATCGCAAAGGCGGAAGCGATAATGGCCGAGTGCTCCGTTTGCAGTTCCGACATCATCGCAGGCGATACAGAGGCTGATATCCGGGCAGGAAAGATACTTGGCATCAGGACGTGCGCTGTGCTTACAGGGATCAGGAGCGAGAGACTTTTGAGCCTCGAAGCCCCGGACCATATTATGGAGTCTATAACTAAACTGACAGGAGTGGTTCACGATGAAGGTATCTTTTCTTGATCTCAAGTCGCAGCACGTGGAGCTTTATCCGGAGATCGAAGCCGTTGTGAAGGAAGCGGTGCTGAACGCCGCGTTTATCGGCGGCGATAACGTATCAGGTTTTGAATCAGAGTTTGCCGCATTTTGCGGGACAAAGCACTCTGTAGGGGTTGCAAGCGGCACGGACGCTTTGCGTTTCGCGCTTACCGCCTGCGGTGTAGGCCAGGGAGACGAGGTAATAACAGTCCCCAATACGTTCATAGCTACGACCGAGGCGATATCCCAGGCAGGCGCAACGCCGGTCTTCGTAGATATAGATCCGGCCACCTTCAATATCGACGCGTCCAAGATCGAAGAGAAGATAACTCCCAGGACAAAGGCGATCGTCCCGGTGCATCTCTACGGTCAGTGCGCTGACATGGACGCCATAATGGAGATAGCCGCAAGACACGGCCTGAAGGTAGTCGAGGACGCGTGCCAGGCGCATGGCGCTACTTACAAGGGCAAGCCCGCAGGCTCCATCGGGGACAGCGCAGCGTTCAGCTTCTATCCCGGAAAAAACCTCGGCGCATGCGGCGAAGCAGGCGCAGTGACCACCAACGATGCAGATGCCGCGGCTATGATCAGGATGATCAGGGACCACGGTCAGTCAAGGAAGTATTATCATGATATCGAGGGCTACAATGGCAGACTCGACGCGATTCAAGCCGGGATCCTGAGGATCAAGCTCAAGAGGCTTGCTAGCTGGGTCGGCCTCAGAAAGAAGAATGCGGCTCTCTACAGGAGCCTCTTGTCAGGTGTTGACGGCGTGACCATGCAGAAGGAGCTTGAGGTCGGTTCAAGCGCGTACCACCTCTTTATCATACTGGTAAAGGACAGGGACTCGCTCCAAAAGAAGCTCTCGGATGCAGGCATTGCTACAGGCCTCCATTATCCGCTCCCGCTTCATCTGCAGAAGGCCTACAGCAATATGGGGCTCAAGGCCGGTTCATTCCCGGTCGCCGAGGATATAGCAGGCGAGCTTCTCAGCCTGCCGATGTTCCCTGAACTGCGGGAAGATGAGATCCGTTACGTCGTGGACTCGCTCAAGCAGTCCATTTAGAAGTTGTTGTCTTGTATCGCATCGTACCGGTGCGTTAAAAGCCGGTAGACAGAAGAGGAGGCTTTTGAAATGATAGACCTTAAAGGCGCAAGGGTAGCAGTCACTGGCGGGGCCGGTTTCCTCGGCTCTTTCGTCGTAAAAAAACTGGCTGACCTCGGCTGCGCTGACATCTCTGTCCCGCGGTCTGCAGTATATAATTTCGTGGACAGGGACGCCTGCAAGAGGTTTTACAGGGATGCCAGGCCTGACGTGGTGCTTCACCTGGCCGCCAGAGTCGGGGGCATCGGGGCCAACAGGGCGAACCCGGGAAGCTTTTTTTTCGAGAACATGATGATGGGCGTACAGCTTATGGAAGAGGCCCGGCTTTTCGGAATAAAGAAGTTCGTAGCGCTCGGGACAATATGCGCCTACCCGAAGTTCACCCCTGTGCCTTTCAACGAGGAAAGCCTCTGGGAAGGGTACCCTGAGGAGACGAACGCCCCTTACGGTCTAGCAAAGAAGATGCTCCTTGTCCAGTCACAGGCTTACAGACAGCAGTACGGATTCAACAGCATATACCTCCTGCCTGTAAATCTCTACGGGCCCGGAGACAACTTCGACCCTGAGTCGTCGCATGTCATCCCGGCGCTCATAAAAAAGTGCGTTGACGCAAAAAACGCCAATGAGAGCTTCATCACGGTATGGGGGACAGGCAAGGCTACAAGGGAATTTCTCTACGTCGAGGATGCCGCGGAAGGGATAATCAATGCCACGCTCAGATACGACAAGCCTGAGCCGGTGAATATCGGCGCGGGATTCGAGATATCCATAAAAGACCTTGTGACCCTTATAGCAAGACTCACCGGCTTTAACGGTGAAATACGCTGGGATTCCACAAAGCCCGATGGACAGCCGAGAAGGTGCGTCGACGTAGCAAGGGCCGAAAAGGAATTCGGCTTCAGGGCCTCTACGGGTTTCGAAGAGGGGTTAAAAAATACGATCGAATGGTATATAAACAGCGCCTTGCGCCCTGCGTAGAGGCCGTCTGCAAAGGCCGGATACCCTGCGCCTCATAGCATGCAGGCTTTATTAAACCTCAGATCCAAGGTATTTAAAAAAATCGGCCAACGCCGTCTCATGATAATGAGGCGGCGTTTTTTCTTGCCCGAGCGATCCGCTTCGCTGTCGCATGTCCGGCAACGTTACATCCCTGCAACTTCCTTAACTCATTACCTTATAGACGCGCAGTCTCCTTGTCAGGCAGACACAGGAGGTCTTTTCTGAAACCTCACCGGAAGTAGAAAAATTGGGCGGACAGGTTGCGCTCCTTGAAACTTCTGGTAGATTCTACAGTGAATCTACCGGCAAATGTCTTGCAGGGGGGGCGGATGGTAAAAAGATTACTGGTAACAGGCTCTAACGGGCTGATAGGCAGCGAGGTAGTCTCTTATTTTTGTGCCGACGGGTGGGAGGTCTATGGTTTTGACAACAACATGAGGGGTGATTTTTTCGGCCCCAGCGGCGATACGCGCTGGAATCAGCAACGCCTCATCGAGAGGTTTCCAGGCTTCAGACACGTTGAGGTCGACATAAGGAACAGGGCGCAGGTCGTAGCTGAGCTTGCCTTGTTAAAGCCTGACGCGATAGTCCATACCGCCGCGCAGCCGAGCCATGACCTTGCCGCCAGCAGGCCGTTTGACGATTTTGACACTAACGCGGTCGGCACAATGAACATGCTCGAGGCCGCAAGGCTTTCATGCCCGGATGCGCCTTTCGTCCACATGTCAACGAATAAGGTCTACGGAGACGCGCCCAACGAAATCCCTCTCCTGGAGAACGAATCAAGGTGGGATTACGCGGACCCGAAGTATGAGAATGGGATAGATGAAAGTTTCAGGATCGACAGGTCGAAACACTCGCTCTTCGGCGCCTCGAAGGTCGCGGCTGACATAATGGTGCAGGAATACGGCAGGTACTTTAACATGCCGACGTGCTGTCTGAGAGGAGGATGCCTCACTGGACCGAACCACTCGGGAGTAGAACTCCATGGGTTTTTAAGCTACCTTATCAAATGCAACATCGAAAAGAGGCTATATCGCGTATACGGGTACAAGGGCAAGCAGGTGAGGGACAACATCCACTCGCTTGACGTAGCCAGGTTCATACACGTGTTTATCAAGGGACCGCGTACCGGCGAGGTCTACAATATAGGAGGTGGGCGCGCAAACTCGATATCTATCCTGGAGGCTTTCAAGCTGATCGAATCAATATCAGGAACCCCGATGGTCTCCGAGTACGTCGCGCAGAACCGTCAGGGCGATCACATCTGCTATATATCCGACCTCTCGAAGATGCGAACGCACTACCCGGCATGGAATATCACCAAAGACCTAAGGACTACTTTCAGCGAGATCTATAATGCCTGCCGGAAAAACGCGGCAGTTTAACGGCCGCCGTATTTTTCAAAGCGAAAGGCTGCGTCGCATAAGCCATTCGCCCGTCCTATTCAAATCCCTGTTCAAGCACCTATCCTTCAAGTCGGCCGCAGATAGCGCCATTTCGCAGGTCTGATTTTAAAGCCGCCTTCTTGGAGGTCCGCCTTTAAACTGCATGCGGCCTTTCTCCGGCAAAGAAAAGAGTTAGTCTTCGCAATAAATTCTTGACAGTTTCTTCGATTATGATAGAATCTTTTCTCGTTGCACCGCTCCAATCAACGTGTTTCATGCAAGATCGGCAGCATGTCGTTACTTGACGCACCAAGCGGGAGTAGCTCAGTTGGTAGAGCGCAACCTTGCCAAGGTTGAGGTCGCGGGTTCGAGCCCCGTCTCCCGCTCCATTTAAAACTACCCGCACAACCTAGTGTTTTGACCCTCGGCCCAGACCGGCAGGTGCTTGTATGGATTCTTCTGCAAAGAATACGATACTCAAGGCCTATCTCGAAAAAACAGGCCTTAAATCCACCGCCCAGCGCGATTTCATCGCCGAGACTTTCTTTAAAACCAACACACACATAAGCCTCGATGAGCTTCTTAAAAAGGTCAAGAGGAAAAACTCCAGGATCGGATACGCTACGGTCTACCGTACCATGAAGCTCCTTTCGGAGTGCGGTCTTGCCCTCGCGAGGCAGTTCGGCGACGGGCAGACACGCTACGAGAACCTCCCTGATGACGGCCACCACGACCATATCATCTGCATCAAATGCTCGAAGATCGCCGAATTCCAGAACCAGAAGATAGAACAGCTCCAGATCGAGGCGGCCAAGAAGCTCGGCTTCACTGTGGTCAACCACAAGCTTGAGCTATACGGCTACTGCCCTGACTGCGCCTGATTTATTTTTACCTTGCAAATGAAGATGAAAATCATTATCATAATCTAATGGGCGAAGCAGACAGAGAAAATAGCGGCTTAAACGGCAGATCTCTCGTACTCATCGGCAACCCTAACGTAGGCAAGAGCGTTATATTCGGGGCCCTGACCGGCAGGTATGCGACCGTATCCAACTATCCCGGCACTTCAGTCGAGATCTCCCGCGGCGTCGCGCGTTTCGGCGCGAAGCGGCTAGGCATCATAGACAGCCCAGGTGTTAACTCGCTTGTCCCTATGTCTGAAGACGAGCGGGTCACAAGGGACATACTGATAGACGGGGACGTCGGGCCTGCGCTGCAGGTGATGGACTCCAAAAATCTGCGCAGAAGCCTCCTCATAACACTCCAGCTCGCCGAGATGAACCTGCCTGTCACCCTTGCCCTTAACATGTATGACGAGGCAGGGGAGCGCGGCATAAAGATCGACGTTGAAAAACTCTCTGCCATCCTCGGCCTCAAGGTCATACCTACTATCGCCACCCAGAGATGGAACCTCGATAAGCTCCAGGACGCGTTTTATAATACCGAGGCCGCAGTATCATCCGTCAGATACCACCCGGCAATCGAAGAAGGGATCTCCGCTATCGAAGGGCTGATCCCTGCTGAGCGCATATCGGCCAGATCTATGGCCATAATGCTCCTTAGCGGAGATGCCACGCTCAGGGCCTGGGAGGGAAAAAGGCTCGCCCCTGAATTGATAAGGCGCATCGACGACATAAGGGCGGGAGCAGGCGCCCGCTTCAACGAACCTATCGGCTCGATAATAAACAGGACGCGCCTGAAGACCGTAGACAGGATCGTGGCTGACGTCATCTCGCGCGAGGCTGATACGAGGAGTAAGGTCACAGCGCTTATCGGTTCGCTTTCCATGCACCCGGTATGGGGGATACCGATACTCCTGTTTGTCCTTTTGTTCATGTATTATTTTGTAGGCGTTTTCGGTGCGGGAACAAGCGTCAACTTCCTGGAGAAGGTCGTCTTCGGCACTTACTTGAACCCCTGGGCGGCCCGCGTAGTAGAACTCGTCTTTCCGTCCGGTTTTATCCACGACATAATCATAGGGCCTTACGGCATAATAACCATGGCGTTCACTTATGCCATCGCCATCGTACTGCCGATAGTCAGTTTCTTCTTCATCTTCTTCAGCTTCCTTGAAGACTCAGGTTATCTGCCACGGCTCGCCGTAATGGTAGACAGGATATTCAAGATGATGGGGTTAAACGGCAAGGCAGTCCTTCCGATGGTCTTAGGGCTCGGCTGCGACACAATGGCGACTATGACTACGCGCATACTTGAGACTAAAAAAGAGCGGGTCATAGTAACGCTCTTGCTCGCCCTCGGCGTGCCATGCTCAGCGCAGCTCGGAGTGATACTCGGCATGCTCGGCGCGGTCTCTTTTAAGGCTACTGTCATCTGGGGCTTGATGGTCCTGGCTGTACTGTTCATTGTTGGGTATCTTGCTTCAAAGATACTCAAAGGCGATACGTCAGACTTCATACTTGAGATACCGCCTATGAGGATGCCGCAGTTAGGCAACATCGGACTCAAGACACTCGTAAGGGTAGAGTGGTATCTGAAAGAGGCTGTGCCTCTCTTCATACTCGGGACCCTTACACTATTCGTACTTGACAAGACCCATGCCCTTTCCGCTATCGAGGCGGCCGCATCACCGCTCGTAGTTGGGCTTCTCGACTTGCCGGTCGAAGCGACTGAGGCGTTCATCATCGGATTTCTCAGGAGGGATTACGGGGCCGCAGGGCTTCTTCAACTCCAGAAAAACGGGATGCTTGATCCTACGCAGGTTGTCGTAAGCCTCGTCACGATGACTCTGTTCGTCCCTTGCATCGCCAATTTTTTCATGATGATAAAGGAGAGGGGGTTAAAAGCGGCGCTCCTGATCTCCGCTTTCATATTCCCGTTCGCTGTCATTGTCGGGGCTTTCTTCAACCTGATCCTCAGGTTTTTCAGGATCTCGATCTGATCGTATATGATCTTTTGAGGACTCGTTTTATTTTTACGCATTGACTCAGCATTTTTTAAACCTGTCGCGCTCAGATGATATTATAATGCGGCTTGGAGGCTTTTGATGACAAGAGACAAGGCTGTTGACGAAGTGCTTGAGTTTATATGGTCGCAAAGGGAGCTGGGTTCAAGCTCTATCGCCAAGCTCTTTTCCATCGAAGAGGTCACAGAGGAAGCTGACATGAATACCCTCGTAAAGATGAGGGACAACGCTCTGGTAGCGATAAACGGCGATACCGTGACCCTTACTGCTACCGGCGAACAGCTTGCCGAGGCCGCCATACGGAGGCACAGGCTCGCGGAAAGGCTCTTAACTGAGGTCCTTGCGGTTGACCTTGACGAGCAGGGACTTGAGAAAAACGCATGCAGCTTCGAGCATACTCTTTCATCTGAGGTAACAGACAACATCTGCACGCTCCTTGGCCATCCGCCGACATGCCCGCACGGCCTGCCGATACCGAGAGGCGCCTGTTGCAGGCGCTCAAAAGACGATCTCAAGCCGATAGTCCAGCAGTTGAGCGCCCTTGAAGTCGGCGACAGGGGGCGTATTATCTTCATAGCTTCCAACTCTCACATGAGGCTCGATAAGCTCTCAACGCTCGGCATCGTCCCTGGAAGTACCATTAAGGTACATCAGAAGCGGCCTGCCTACGTGATAATCATCGGTGAGACAACCCTTGCGCTTGACCCTGAGATCATAAAAGAAATATACGTGAGACGGGTGCAATAGAGCTGTTCCAGATTTTGTTATCTGCTAACAAGCCTGAGATTGCGATACTCAGCGCCTTGGCGTTTGTTTCAGCCAATCAGTCGAATCCTTTTACTCTTTTACTACTGACCCTTCCCAGCCTCCCATTGTAGATAAGGGGAGGAGCGAAGACAAGATTTGAAGGCCTGTCTTGTCTTGAAACAGACCTGAGTTCTTCTGCTATAATCAGAGATCAAAACAGGAGGTCATCCCATGTCGGTTCAGGCCTACATATTCATCGAATGCGAACACGCAAAATCAAAGGAAGTCCAAGAAGCCATTCTAAAGGTCGGAGGCGTAAAGGATGCGCGTATCGTCACCGGACCGTATGACATAGTAGCGCTGGTTGCCGCATCGAGCTTCAAGGTCATGGGAGAGGTCGTCTTGCAGAAGATCCAGGCGATAAAGTATGTAAAGAAGACACTTACGAACGTGATAATGGATTAGATACAAGGCATTATCCCCAATAAGCTCATGTATTTACCGACAATACCTCAGGGCAGATATGAAACCCTCATCATAATTTTGCTCGCCATTCTTCTAAATACGCCTTCCGCCAATTGTCGCATAATGGATATTATGTCAAATACCATTCTCATGGCTTGGCAGACCATAGTCTCCAACGACAAGACGTCAATCAAGTACCCCCGCCCTCTTTAAATAGATCTCAATCATGCCGTGTATGGCGGGATGACTATAAAGGAGGCCGACGAGCAGGTTTCATTATTTAGTCTGTGAGGAGGCCTGAGAGTGATAAAAGAAAAGTAGTTGTTGTCTCTTTGATGTTCATGGTCTCATTCAAACAAACATTGGCGCCTCTATGTTGAGCGTACCCTGTAAGGCGATCTCTATCAGAAAAAGTCTTGCCGCCTTCGTGCAGTCAAAGTGCACGAACCTCAGCCTGACAACCGCCAGACGCGCCTTTTTTACCTCTCTGATCATCTCAAAGAGCCTTGCAACCGGAAATACATAGAATATCCTCCCGTTATCTCCCGCAAGATATCTTGATACCGCTACAAGGTCGCTTAGGCCTCCCAGGACTTCGCTCCTGGCCATCTGCCGCTCTTTGTAAGGGCTTGGCCTGCCTGTCCCTTTTTTGGTGTACGGAGGGTTGCTGACGACGATATCGAACGCCCCGGCAGGATAGATGTCAGGCAGACTCCTGTAATCCGAGTTTATGATCTTGCATCGCCCGGTCAGGTTGTTCGCCTCAAAATTCCTATTTGCGGTATCACACGCGCCAGGCTCGACATCTACAGCCGTTATGGCGGCCTGCGAGCGCCCGGCAATCAGAAGCGGTATCGCGCCGGTTCCGGCGCCTATGTCAATAATGCGCGAATGATCAGTTATGTCAGGTATGAACTCAGAAAGAAGCACCGAGTCTGATGTGAGCCTGTGCCCTTTTTTCTTCTGTATAAAATAAAACGGGCCTAATCGTTCGACCGTCTCATCATCTCTGATGTACGGTGCGTGGAAAGGCCCGCTGTTCATGTTTTTTGATTCGCTCATCAGACCTTTACAGTTACGGCCTCCGTGTTGCCCTGAACGTTCAAGACCAGGCCTGAGAGGAGTTTCGGATAAAAGTATGTCGATTTTTGAGGCATCACGAAGCCTGCAAGGGCGACCGCTTTTACCTGCTCGATCCTCGTCGGGTTTAGCAGAAATGCCAGCTGATTCGCATCCTTTCCGGCTGCTGAGATAGCCTCTTCGGAGCTCTTCACATAGACGAGGTTCTGTTGTTTTTCCTGCGCCTCCTGCGTAATGCCGAGGATTCTGGAGAGCACAAGCGAGTGAAGTACTGTTACGTCAAGGGCCTTGAATACGTCCGGTATCTGATCTCCAAAGACCTTGTCCATGATGCCTGCGTTTTTCAATGTAAGAACGCTGTACGCGTCCGTCGAGCGCATCTTGACTCCGATAGCTACAGTCTCTTTCCCTGCCTTTTCGAGAGACTCAAGGAACGCCTTGCGCTTCGCTTCTTCGTCTGCCTCGGTAAACTGAAACCTCTCTATATCGAAGTAATCGGCGCACCTGTCTATGAACGATGTCTCGTTAAAGTCATTGAGGCTGTGCACTACCCTGTGGGTCGGCCAGATCGTCATGCCTTCGTCGTCCATATTGGAAAAATACATGAGCACGAAGTTGTATGGCTCGTTACCGGTGTGGTTAGGGTTTTTATCCCTCATCTGATTTCTGTAATTGAGGGCTGTCTCATACCTGTGGTGCCCATCGGCTATGAACAAAGACTTGTCGCCAAGCGCTCCTGTGACAGCGCTTACGGCCGCAGGGTCAGAGACCCTCCAGAGGGAGTTGGCGATGCCGTCGTCATCCTTCACGTCGATATCCGCGCTGACGCCGTTTATAGCGGCGTCAAGCGTTTTGTTTATGCCGAGAGACGGTTCCGAGTAAAGCGAGAATATACAGCTCATATTGGCATCTGCCGCCTGCATGAGCCTCAACCTGTCGGCCTTGGGGCCTGACAAGGTCTTCTCATGCGGATGGATGCCCTTGCCGAAGTCCACGAGCCTGGTCAGCGCGATAAAACCCTTTCTGGTCTGGGTCTTGCCGGTCTTCAGCGTGTAGGTCTGTTTATAGTAATATATGGAAGGCTTATCGTCCCTGACGAGGATCCCCTCGCTCAGCCATTTTTCAAGATCGGCGGCCGCCCTTGAATACCTGTCGCTGCCCTCTGAATCGGCAGGTTCTATCTTCGAAAGTATAAGTCTGACGATGTTGTTCTGATGCCTCGCATAGAGCTCGTCCTGAAGTTTCGGAGAGATAACGTCGTAAGGAGGGGCCATGACCTTGTTGAGGTCCCCTACCTTTGACTTGTTGTACAGGACTGCGCGAAACGGGATTATCTCTGCCATGTTGTGCTCCCTTGCGTTGTTATCGGGTAAGGCCTCGGCCTTGACTTGAATCTATGAATTTACTATGAGAGCAAATAGTTGTCAACGGAAAAAAGGTTGTAAAACAGCGCCTGCGGACCTGCGGAAAGATCCTCAGCCGGCTATCGTTGACTGCCCAGGCTGTCCGTCTCTCGAAGCGCCTTGTCATTAGAGTCCCCTTTTTTCTGCAACCCTTTTTGCACGACTGTCACGCGCCCCATTATATCCTTGTACGACTCGGCGACTATCTTTAAGTGTGAGCCGAGGAGATACATGAATACGAGGCCTGAAAGCGCGAGGCTTATAAGCGTCCCAAGCTTTTTAAGACCAATCATATCGCCAAGCCTTCCGACACCATAAAAGATCAGAAGGATAGCAACTACCGTGCCGAATATTTTAGCGACAAAAACAAGGGCGGAATACTGCGACGTCTCCAGGGCGTTTTGTCCGCTGACCGGAGACGTATCAGGCTTCTCATCGACCGCAGCGCCTGCCTCTGACTGAGCAGGCACAGACTGGCTGGCTGGGGCCCCGGCCTTTTCAAGAAGCTCGATATCCTTCAGACGCAATTCTTCAGCCTCAGCCTCGCGTCCTTCTCTCTCGATTCGCTCTCTATATTTTTCAGGGAGCTTTCTAATGTCGTCCGTTATAACGGTATTGCCCTTTGAGTCGGTATACCTGTAGAACTCTGCATAGACGTCTGTTGCACAGAAGAAATACGCAAACAGAAAAAAGATAAAGACCGACAAAAATTTTTCTCTCATCCGCCCTCCTACCCGATCTCTGCGAGCTCAAGGCGGTCGGCCCAACGAGCATTCAGAAGATGCCTTAAAAAAAGAGAACCATCATGATTAAGGCCCGGGTCTTTAGCCAGCAGGATCATTGCCTCATGCCTTGCGTTCTTTAGAAGGGACAGGTCTGTAAGGAGCGACGCTGAACGGAACTCAGGAAGGCCTGACTGCCTGGTGCCTAGAAAATCCCCCGGCCCCCTTATCAACAGGTCCTCTTCAGCGATCTTAAAGCCGTCGTTGGTCGCTTCCATCACCTTAAGGCGTTTGAGCGTATCATCCGAGTTTGACCACTGCGCGAGCAGAAGGCATATAGAACGCCTCTCGCCCCTGCCGACCCTGCCCCTCAACTGATGGAGCTGGGCGAGGCCGAACCTTTCCGCATGCTCGATAAGTATGACAGAGGCGTTTGGGACATCGACCCCGACTTCGAGGACCGTCGTAGCCACAAGTATATCGAGCCGTCTTTCCTTGAAGTCCCTCATCACCTGTTCTTTCTCAGGCCCTGAGAGCCTGCCGTGAAGGAGCCCGAGCCTGGAATCAGCAAATACGTCTTTTTGAAGGTGCTCCTTCATGGTCGTTGCGTCCTTGAGGCTCAGCTCCTCAGACTCATCGACAAGCGGGTAGACGATATAGCACTGGTGGCCTTCCTTCAATTCTTTTCTGATAACCTCATAGGCCTTTTGCCTCTCGCTTTCTCTTATCACTTTCGTGTAGATCGGTTTTCTGCCCGGAGGAAGTTCATCTATGATAGAGACCTCAAGGTCTCCGAATACTGTCATGGAAAGTGTCCTCGGTATAGGCGTAGCTGTCATGATCAGCATGTCAGGCGCAGGCCCGAAACCCTTCTTCTTAAGCGACGCCCTCTGCACTACCCCGAATCTGTGCTGTTCATCGACAACAGCGAGCCCGAGCCTTTTGAACTCTACGTCCTTCTGTATAAGCGCGTGCGTGCCGACAATCAGGTCGACCTCGCCGTTTTTAATCAAGGCAAGCGCGCTTTTCCTGGCCGCCGTTTTCACAGACGCGGTCAAAAGTGATGCTCGGATGCCTAGAGACTCGGCGTATGAATGTATTGTCAGGTAGTGCTGTTCCGCGAGAATCTCTGTAGGGGCCATGATCGCGGCCTGATACCCGGATTCAACAGCGCTTAATGCGGCGATCAGGCTCACTATCGTCTTTCCGGAACCAACGTCGCCCTGCACGAGACGGTTCATAGGATGCGCTGATGTCATGTCAGCCTTTATCTCGGCAAGCACCCTCTCCTGCGCCCCTGTGAGCTTATAAGGGAATAGAGCCCTAAGCCTCACTTCAAGCGTTCCGTCGGGCCTGAACTCGATACCCGGCTCTTTCCTCACGCCTTGTCTCTTTATAGCTAGACCTGTCTCAAGGATGAATAGCTCGTCAAAGGCAAGGGACTTTCTGGCAAGCTCAGCCATGCCTTCGCCTGTTGGCAGGTGCGCCTCTTTAAACGCGCTGTAAACCGTCATAAGGCCGTAGCTCTTAATGACGCTCTCGGATACCGCGCCAAGAGCGTACCCGGCGTACGCGTCAACGCAGTTTTTCATGATCTTACGCATGGTCTTTGGATGGATGGTCTCGACCTGGGAATAGACCGGTACGATGCCTTCAGTGACAGCGGCGTCAGCGGAGTCGTCGAGTGTTTCGATGTCAGGGTGTATTATCTCTTTTTGAGCGCCGTAAGCTGAGACAGTGCCGTAGATAATAAGCCTCTGGCCTGCCTTGAACCGGAGCTTCATATACGACTCTCTGTAGTGAAACCACTTGAGCTTGAGCATCTGGCCCTCGCTACCAACGACGATCTCATAGACCTTGCGTCTTCCGTACCTGACCTCGCCCATTGCAAGTATCTCGCCTGAGACAGATGCGCTCTCGCCTGTGACAAGTTCTTTGATGCGTTTTAACGAGCTTCTGTCTTCGTAACGTGCAGGGACGAAATACAGAAGGTCCTCGACAGTCGAGATGCCTTTTCTGCGGAGCATCTCGCCGAGTTTCGGCCCGACGCCTTTTACCCGTTCAACAGGTGTGCCCAGCGCTGCAATGCTTGCCTTAAGGTTTTGAGGTTTGTTGGCGGAGTCATCGGATACAACAGGCAAGACGCCTGGAAGCGCCTTCATCAACCTGTCTATGATCTCTATGGCGTTTTTCAGGCGAGTAGTCCTGGCCTCGTCGTCGCAGGAGTCAAAACCGTCCATCTGCGCCTTGAACGAGGCAAGAAGTCCTGCACAGGCGCCGCCTGGAAAAAGGACCGAGGCCTTTGAGACAAAAGAGCGCATAAACGGCTCTATGGATTTAATTGTTTTGAGATGGTGAAAGTCATCGGATGAGGCAAAGAGAAGCGGCTTCAAGACCGAGCGTAAAAGCCCCTCGGCCTCATCAGCATGGAGAGGGAGATCGGTTGTCTTACCGCAATGGTCCGTCATGGCAAAGGCCGCGTCAGCGGCTACATCTCGACACGGGTTATGACTCCGTGAAGCTTATTTGACGGCAATTTATAGAAGATAAGGAAAGTCGGCGTAAGCTTTTTGATAACTGAGAATATCTGCCAGATGAAGTTGCTGGTGACTATCTCTTCCAGGCCATAGAAGATAGTCTTCTCGTTTATGCCAGCCATCTTCAGTATGGCCTCGACGTCTACTACCTCCATGTATCCTGATTGTATCTCGAATGCCCTGAGTCCCGCGGCGAGGTCGTTCTTGTAGAAGTATTTTATCCCGAATGGCTCATCAGTCCTTGAGATCGATACGATGATATTGTCTTCATATAAGATGTTGTTCTTGAACATTGTGTGGACGATGTACGGCGCTATCTCTGACTCTGTCTTTGCGAAAAAAAGCGCAGTGCCGGGTATCTTACACAGCGCCTTGTAGATCTGATTGTAGCTTAACAGGAAAGCATCCAGCTCAAGCGGCCTCAGGGCCTTGTAGAGCCTCTTTTGTCCCTGCGTGTAGATGACGATGAGAGAGAGTGGAAGCATGGCGATGATGATCGACCAGTACCCGCCGTGAGGGATCTTGAAGAAGTTGGAAAAAAGAAAGACCATGTCAATGAGGGTGACTGCCACGGCCAGCGACATCCTGCCGAACTGCCTCCTGGAGGCGAAGATCCATGTCATCATCACGCCGGTCAGGAACATGGTACCTGTGACGGCAAGGCCGTACGCGGCCGCGAGGTTATGCGACTCCTTGAACTCGTACATGATAAAGAGGACCGAGAGCAGCAGGAACCAGTTGACGAACGGGATGTATATCTGGCTCCTCATCTCGGTCGAGGTGTAATCGACTTTAAAGAGCGGCATCACATGGGTTGTTATTCCCTGATATACGACTGAGAACATACCGCTTATCATCGCCTGAGAGGCTATCACAGTCGCTGCGACGCTGAGGAAAAGGAACGGTATGTACATGAGCGGGGACATATCATAGATCATCTCGAAAAGTACGTTATGCACGCCCTCGTGCCCGACAAGGAAGGCCCCCTGTCCGAGATAGCTGATGACGAGCACGACAAAGACGAAGTACCAGGCTTTAACGATAGGGACCCTGCCGAGATGCCCCATGTCCGCATAAAGGGCCTCGCCGCCTGTCGCGCACAGTATCACCTCTGAGAGGACGAAAAACCCGGCTAATCCGTTCTGCACCAGAAAATCTATGCCGTAGTACGGACTGAGCGCCCACAAGACCTCGGGCTCATTAGAGATGGATATGATCCCTGATATGGCAAGGACCGAGAACCAGACAAGCATGATCGGGCCGAAGAGCCAGGCTACCCGCTCGGTCCCCCTTTTCTGCAAGACGAAAAGCATTATGGCGATCATTGAGGCGATGAGGATAAGTTTTCCCTGGCTGACAGTCTCGAACCCGGGGATGAGGAGCGTACCTTCAACAGCGCTCAATATACTGATAGCCGGGGTTATCACGCCGTCGCCTACAAGGAGAGAGATGCCGACAAATGAAAGGAGAGTTACAAACCCGGCCTGCCTGGAGGTCTTGAGGTACGGGATAAGTAACTCCCTTAAGACGATGGTGCCTCCCTCCCCTTTCTTGCTTAGCGAGGTGGCAAGCCACGCGTACTCGACCGTGACGAGTGTAACAAGCGTCCAGACGATGAGGGAGAGGACGCCTGTGACGTTTTCCCTTGTAGGGCTTGTAAAAAGGAAGATGACAGTCAGCGTGTATATCGGGCTTGTGCCTATATCCCCGAAGACAATGCCGAGCGATTTTATGATGTTTTTCATTCTGTATGCCTCGGCGACACTGAGATCTTCCGTGATCCAATGAAGCGACGCGGCCTTGCTTTCAAGCAAGGCCGCATCCGGTTTTTATTTTTAGCTCAGCGTAGCGCCTTGTGGTGTTCCTGAAGCGACGTGACGCCGAGTTCTCCCTTCAAAAGCGCCCTTATGCCTTGAGCCGCGGCCCTTGCGCCAGCGACGGTAGTAAAGTAGGGCAGACCTACATCGAGCGAAGACCTTCTTATCGAATACGAGTCGGCCGCGCTCTTGGCGCCGAAAGACGTATTTATGACCATAGCTACCTCGCGGCTCTTGATCCTGTCGACTATATTGGGACGGCCCTCAGTGACCTTATACACGGTCTCCACGCTAATCCCTTTCTGTTGCAGGTATCTGGCGGTCCCGCCTGTCGCGATAAGGCTGAAGCCGAGATCGGCAAGGTCTCTGGCGACCTCGACTATGTCTGCCTTGTCGGAATCCCGCACGCTGATAAAGACCATCCCCTTAAGCGGTAGCCTGTTGCCTGCGGCTATCTGCGCCTTAGCGAACGCCCCGCCGAAGTCGCGCGCTATGCCCATGACCTCTCCGGTAGACTTCATCTCAGGCCCCAGAAGTATGTCTACGCCCGGGAACTTTATGAACGGGAATACAGCCTCTTTGACGGATATGTACGGCGGGGTGACCTCTTCGGTAAATCCGAGGTCTTTGAGTTTTTTCCCTACCATCAACTGGGTGGCAAGCTTGGCGAGCGGACGGCCTATAGCCTTGCTGACGAACGGGATAGTCCTCGATGCCCTCGGGTTCACCTCAAGGACGTATATCTCGGAATCCTTTACTGCGTACTGGACGTTCATCAGGCCTACTACTTTGAGTTCAAGAGCCAGTATCTTCGACTGACGCCTTATCTCGTCGAGTATCCCGGCCGGGAGCGAATACGGCGGGATCGAGCAGGCCGAATCTCCGGAGTGTACGCCTGCCTCCTCGATATGTTCCATGATACCGCCTATGACGACGGTAGCACCGTCGCTTATGCAGTCTACATCGATCTCAACGGCGTTTTGCAGGAAGCAATCTATAAGCACCGGATGTTCAGGAGACGCTTCAACTGCCCTTGTCATGTAGTCTATGAGGCTCGTTTCGTCGTAGACTATCTCCATCGCCCTGCCGCCTAGTACGTACGAGGGCCTGACCATGACAGGATATCCTATAGAGCCTGCTATGTTAACTGATTCGTCTATGGAGCGCGCTATGCCGCTTGCGGGCCTTTTAAGCGCGAGCCTCTCAAGGAGAAGGTCGAACCTCTCGCGGTCTTCTGCCATGTCTATCGAGTCGGATGACGTGCCGAGTATCCTGACCCCTGCCTTCTCAAGCGGCACTGAGAGCTTCAAAGGCGTCTGGCCGCCGAGCTGTACTATGACGCCGTAAGGCTTTTCGCGGTCGACTATTGCCATGACGTCTTCGAACGTAAGAGGCTCGAAGTATAACCTGTCCGAGGTATCGTAGTCAGTTGAGACTGTCTCAGGGTTGCAGTTGATCATTATGGATTCGAACCCGTCTTCACGCAGAGCGAAACTCGCGTGCACGCAGCAATAGTCGAACTCGATCCCCTGCCCTATCCTGTTCGGCCCTGACCCGAGGATCAACACCTTTTGCCTGTCCGTAGGGGCGGCCTCGCACTGCGAAGCCGCCTTTGATTTATCCGAGATATTATAAAAGGGCCTCTCGTATGTCGAATAGAGGTACGGGGTAAAGGCCTCGAACTCAGCGGCGCAGGTATCTACAGTCTTAAATACCGGGTTGATGCCGTTTTCACGGGCGAGGGTCCGTATCTCTTCAGCCGTCCTTCCTGAAAGCTCGGCGATCTTAACATCCGAAAAACCTGCCTCTTTCGCCTTTCTCAGTATCTCTGGGGAGATCTCGCCGGCCTTAGCCTGCCAGAATATCCCCTCTTCGATCTCGGTTATCTCTCTGAGGTTATTGAGGAACCAGCGATCTATGCCTGTAAGCTCATGAATCTCATCGACGTGAAGCCCTGCCCTCATAGCCTCGCAGACGTACCATATCCTCTCCTGCCTTGGGGTTTTAAGCATCGACTTTATTGTGTCGAGCTCAGGCTCGGTCGGATTGAAGATAAGCTCCTTACGGGTCTTTCTTATCACCTTGTCGAACCCGAAGCTACCGATCTCCAATGAACGAAGGGCCTTTTGCATCGCCTCCTTGAAGGTCCTGCCCATCGCCATCGCTTCGCCTACGGACTTCATCTGTGTCGTGAGAGTAGGGTCTGCCTTTGGGAACTTCTCGAACGCGAACCTGGGGATCTTTACTACCACATAGTCTATCGTAGGCTCGAAGCAGGCAGGGGTCTTTTTCGTGATGTCGTTTGCGATCTCATCGAGTGTGTATCCGACCGCGAGCCTTGCCGCTATCTTGGCTATAGGGAAGCCGGTAGCCTTGCTTGCAAGGGCCGAGGACCTCGATACCCTGGGGTTCATCTCGATGACGTAGACCTTGCCGTTTGCCGGGTTTACTGAAAACTGTATGTTGCTCCCGCCGGTATCAACGCCTATCTCCCTGATGATCCTGATGGAGGCGTCGCGAAGGTTCTGATACTCTTTATCGGTCAGCGTCTGCGCCGGGGCGACGGTAATGGAATCACCGGTATGCACGCCCATCGGGTCGAGGTTCTCGATCGAGCAGATTATGACGACGTTGTCGTTTTTGTCCCTCATCACTTCCAGCTCGAACTCCTTCCAGCCGATGACCGACTCTTCTATGAGGAGTTCGCTCACCGGGGAGCATTCGAGGCCGAAGCGGACCATCTCTTCGTATTCCTGTCTGTTATAAGCTATGCCGCCGCCTGTGCCTCCGAGCGTGAAAGAAGGCCTGATGATGGCCGGGAAGCTGATAGTCTCGATGACCTCCATCGCCTGAGCGAAGGTCTTCACCTGACAGCTCTTCGGGACCTCAAGGCCGATCTTATACATGGCCTGCTTGAAAAGCTCCCGCTCTTCCGCCTTCTTTATTGCAGGCAGCTTCGCGCCGATCATCTCAACGCCGTACTTGTCGAGTATGCCTGCCTCAGCGAGCTTCACAGAGACGTTAAGCGCGGTCTGTCCGCCCATGGTCGGCAAAAGCGCGTCAGGCCTCTCCTTCTCGATGATCTTTTCTACCATCTCAACGGTTATCGGCTCTATGTAAGTCCTGTCGGCGAGCGTCGGGTCTGTCATGATGGTGGCAGGGTTCGAGTTTACGAGTATAACCTCGTAGCCGTCTTCTTTGAGGGCCTTGCAGGCCTGTGTCCCTGAATAGTCAAACTCGCAAGCCTGACCTATGATTATCGGGCCGGAGCCGATGATCAGTATCTTCTTAATGTCTGTTCTCTTGGGCAATTCTCGATACCTCCGCAGACTCTTGATCTCAAAACATCATATATATGCTGCGTAAATCAGCGGCGTTCTTTAGCGTCTACCGCCTGAACTCATCCATCATATCCGTGAACCTCTTGAAGAGATACTGCGAATCGTGCGGCCCGGGTGAAGACTCCGGGTGGTACTGCACAGAGAAGAGCGGCAGCGTCTTGTGGCTTATCCCCTCGACAGTCCTGTCATTGAGGTTTATGTGCGTAAGCTCTGCTATGCCTTTAAGCGATTCGATATCGACCGCGAACCCGTGGTTCTGCGAGGTGATCTCGACCTTGCCTGTTGTGAGGTCCTGCACCGGCTGGTTAGCTCCCCTGTGGCCGAACTTGAGCTTGAAGGTCTTTCCTCCAAGCGCCAGAGACAATATCTGATGGCCCAGACATATTCCGAATATCGGTTTTTTACCGATAAGCTTCTTAATATTTTCTCTTGCGTATGTAACTGCCTCAGGGTCGCCCGGGCCGTTTGACAGGAAAATCCCGTCAGGCCCCATCGCAAGGGCGTCCTCGGCGCTGGTAGAAGCCGGTACGACTGTAACGTCACAGCCTGCGTCGGCAAGGTTCCTGAGTATGTTCCTCTTTATACCGAAGTCATAAGCGACAACCGAATACTTGCGAGGGGCGTTATTTTTATTGTATCCGGCTCCCAGAGACCAGAGCCCGTCATGCCACTTGTACGGTCTTTCGCAGGTAACGTTCTTGACAAGGTCGGCTCCGACTATGCCAGCGCTCGCTGCGGCCTTTGCAACGAGGCTTTCAGGCGACTGGTCTATGGTAGATATGACCGCCTGCATAGCGCCCTTCTCCCTGATTATCCTTGTAAGCGCCCTCGTGTCAATGCCTGCAATGCCTACTATGCCGTAGAGGCGCAGATAGGCTACAAGCGTCAAATCCGACCTCCAGCTGCTCGGATAAAGGCAGGCATCCTTGACTATGAAGCCCTTGACCCAGGGCCTCCTCGACTCGACATCATCATCGTTTGTCCCGTAGTTGCCCTGATGGGTGTACGTCATGGTGACGAGCTGGCCGTTATACGAAGGGTCTGTGAGCACCTCCTGATAACCGGTCATGGAGGTATTAAAGACGACCTCTCCGAGGGCCTCGCCGTCTGCGCCGACAGATGTCCCCTCAAAAACAGTGCCGTCTGATAATGCCAATATGGCTCTTCTAAGCATATTCACCTCTTTTCGCAGTCGTGGCGCCGATGAGACCGGGCATCACGACTAACTGTACATTATAGTGCAACATGGCGGCCTGACGCTATTTATTTTCCTTATCAAGATCATATACTACCTTGCCGCCTACTATCGTCTTTACGACCCTTCCGGGCAGCTCTGTACCGAGCCAGGGGGAGTTCTTTGACCTGGACTTGAGGCCCTTGGCCTCTACCTTCCAACTCTTCTCAAGGTCTATGATTGCGATATCAGCCGGAAAACCGACCCTCACCGCGCCGATCGAGAGGCCGAAAGCGGCAGCCGGTCCAGTTGTAAGCGCCTTTATCACACCGGCAAGCGTCAGATGTCCTTCAAGGCAGAGCTTGTATACGACTGAAAAAGCTGTTTCAAGACCTATGACGCCGTTTGAAGCGTTATCGAACTCGACGTCTTTTTCGATCGTCGAATGCGGGGCATGGTCCGTTGCAATGCAGTCGATCGTGCCGTCCATCAGGGCTGATCTCAACGCCTCTACGTCTTCGAGCGACCTGAGAGGCGGGTTCATCTTCGCATTGGTATTGTAACCGATCACAGCCTCATCCGTAAGCGCCAGATGATGCGGGGTCACCTCTGCCGTGACCCTGACGCCTTTTGCCTTGGCAAGTCTCAGAAGCTCCACAGACCCTCTGGTGCTGACATGGGCGATATGGAGCCTGCCGCCTGTAAGCTCGGCAAGGGTCAAGTCCCTGGCAACCATTGCGTCCTCTGCGGCGTTAGGTATCCCTCCGAGTCCCAGCCTTGTAGCAACAGGCCCTTCATTCATCACGCCTGAGCCTGCGAGCGCAGGCTCCTCGGCATGGCTTATTACAACAAGACCGAACCCGCCGGCGTACTCAAGCGCCCTTCTCATGAGGCCTGCGTCCAGCACAGGTACGCCGTCGTCAGATACCGCTACGCACCCTGCGGCCTTCAGCTCAGCCATCTCGGTGAGTCTTTCGCCTTTTTGTCCGTAGCTGAGCGCGCCTACGGGGCGGACGTTTACCAGCCCCTCAGCTGAGGCCTTCCTCACAATATCGTGCGTCACCGATCCGTTGTCGTTTACAGGCCTCGTGTTGGCCATGCAGAGTATGGTCGTGAAACCGCCTGCCGCGGCGGCCATCGTGCCGGTGCGTATCGTCTCTTTATATTCGAAGCCGGGTTCCCGCAGATGGGTGTGCGCGTCTATGAACCCCGGGGTAACTACAAGGCCTGAGGCGTCTATGATCTCAAGCTCAGGACTCTGTTCATTCAACTCAGATGTGTCAGTGGCCGCGGGTTTAACAGAGGCGATGCGCCCGCCCATCACGTAGATGTTATATATCCCGTCTATATTCGCTGAAGGGTCTATCAGACGGCCACCCTTTATCACAAGTCTATTCATCCGCTAACCCCTCCCTTCTATTTCAGCCTTCTTCCTTTGCAGGACCGAGCAGGTGATAAAATATCGCCATACGTACCGCCACTCCGTTTGTCACCTGATCGAGTATCAAGGAATACGGCCCGTCGGCTACCTCCGAGGCTATCTCAACGCCCCTGTTTACAGGGCCGGGGTGGAGTATGGCCACGTCAGGTTTAGCTAGCGCCACACGTTTCTCGTCAAGCCCGTAAGTCCTCGAATATTCCCTGAGGGTCGGAAAAAACGCGTCGTTCTGGCGCTCAAGCTGAATTCTCAGCATCATTATCACGTCGGCGTCTTTTACGGCGTCTTCCATTTTGGTCGTCGCCCTGCAACCGAGCCTCTCGATGCCCGGAGGTATCATGGTGGCCGGGCCTGCTACCACCACCTCGGCGCCGAGCTTGGTAAACCCGTATATGTTGGAGCGTGCCACCCTCGAATGGGCTATGTCGCCGATTATCGCGACTTTGAGCCCTTCAATCCCGCCTTTCTTTTCTTTTACTGTAAGCATGTCGAGAAGGGCCTGGCTCGGGTGTTCATGCGCGCCATCTCCGGCGTTGACGACTGCGCAGTTAATGTGTCTTGCGAGCATGTGCGGCGTACCTGAGCATGAGTGCCTGATGACGATGCAATCAGGTTTCATTGCTTCGAGGTTTCTGGCTGTGTCCTTGAGCGTCTCCCCCTTGACTACCGAGCTTGTCGAAACAGAGATGTTGACTGCGTCAGCGCTCATCCTCTTTGCGGCTATCTCGAAAGACGTCCTTGTTCGGGTCGATGCCTCGTAGAAGAGGTTGATGACGGTCTTGCCCCTGAGCGTCGGAATCTTCTTGATCTCTCTTTCGGAGACGTCTTTTAACGACTCGGCGGTAGCGAGTACCTGTTCTATCTCGACCCTCGTCAGGTCTTCGATACCTAAAAGGTCTTTTTTCTTTATCCTCATGGCAGATGTCTCTCGGAGGTTTTTTTCATTTCTTTTCGACCATCTGCTCTACGACGGCCTCGCAGACCCCGTCCGTCTCGACGAGATGGACCTTGACGCCTTCCTTTATCGAGGTCGGTATGTTCTTGCCGACGTAATCCGCCTTTATCGGAAGCTCTCTGTGACCCCTATCCACGAGTACCGCGAGCTGGATCGCAAGAGGCCTGCCGAAGTCCATCAGGGCGTTCATAGCGGCCCTTATCGTGCGGCCGGTAAAAAGTACGTCGTCGACCATGATTATTTTTTTGCCGTCGATGGAGATCGGTATATCCATCCTCTTAAGCGCAGGCTGTTCTTTTTTGATCCCGAGATCATCCCTGTACATCGTCGCGTCGACCGCCCCTGTAGGGAGCCTGACGCCTTCTATCTCCTCTATCTTCTTCTGGAGGCGCAGAGCCAGCTGATAGCCTCGGGTCGGAATGCCGAGTATCACAAGGCTGTCCGTGCCCTTGTTGCGCTCCAAGATCTCATGCGCTATCCTGGCTAAAGCCCTGTCGATCGCCTTTTCGTCCATCACCGTCTTTTTCATATCAGCACCACCTCAGCAGATGAGAAGCGGACAAAAAAAAACACCACAGCGTCCTTTAAAGGCGCATAGGTGTCCGTATGACATGTCGGTTGTCGTGTAGTTCAATCTATTCCCCTTCTTAATCTCACTGGATCAAGTTAAAAGGGCCTGTTTTTCTATTTTAGCGCCCCTGAGCTTTCCTTAAGGGGTTCTTCAACGTGAATACTGAATGCCAGATCTTTCGAGTAACCGCCTGGAAAGTCAACCGTCTCGACATACTCTATTGAGATGGTTATATCTTCGGTCCCTCTTTGTATCTCTATATCTTCCTGAACAATCGGCACAGACCATGAGACAGCCTTCTTCAAGAGCCGCGAGGCTATCGACTGGTCCATATACATGTGCGCGACCTTAGCCTCGTTCTCGACATCTGTCTTCAGCATATAGTACGAGACATAAGGCGGAGCGAACTTTGAGGCGCCGTATACAGAGGTTGCCAGAAGAAGAATCCAGACGATGGTGCCAAAAGATGCGGCTCCTCTGCTATTTGCAAATCGTTTGGCCTTCACTGTCTATATGTATACAACTTCAGTCCGCCTTTAGTCAACACCTTTTTGCCGCAGGCCTGCCGCTTAACCCGCGTTAACCGGTTTTGCTCCGGTCAATGAGCCTGTGACCTGCCTGGCAGACCTGCCGACGGAGCTGTACTCGAACCCCATCTTTTTCATGACAGCCGGTTCGTAGATATTCCTGAGATCGACTATCTTGGGGGCTTTCAAAAGCTCTCTGACCCTTGCCAGATCCAGTTTCCTGAACTGGTTCCACTCGGTGAGTATCACAAGGACCTCGCTTCCATCGGCAACCTCGTAGGCGTCGTTGCAGTATTGGATCGAGTAAGGCATCTCTTTGCGTGCGTTTTCCATGCCGGCCGGGTCGTAGGCCTTTATGATAGCCCCCTCGCCCAGAAGCCTGTTGACAATATCTATCGCAGGCGAATCTCTTATATCATCGGTGTTGGGCTTGAACGCGAGGCCGAGCACGCCGATGGTCTTGCCTGAGAAATCCCCGACCATCTCTCGTATCTTATCGATCATAAGCTCCCTCTGGAGCTTGTTGACCTCTATTACGGCCTCCACGATCCTGAAGGTATAGCCGTTGGCGCGGGCGATCTTGGTTATGGCCATGGTGTCCTTGGGAAAACACGAGCCGCCGTAACCCGGGCCCGGATGGAGGAACTTGGAGCCTATCCTCTGATCGAGTCCCATGCCTTTTGCCACCATGTGTATATCGGCGCCGACCTTCTCGCAGATATTAGCCATCTCGTTGATGAAGGAAATCTTCGTCGCCAGAAAGGCGTTAGAAGCGTATTTTATAAGCTCGGCGGCCTCGATATCCGTAACTACAAAAGGCGTCTCTATCAGATATAATGGAGAATAAAGGTCTTTCATTATGGCTACTGCCTGCTCGCTCCTGGCGCCTATGACTACCCTGTTCGGCCTCATGAAATCCTCAAGGGCAGAGCCTTCTCTCAAGAACTCAGGGTTTGAGACTACGTCGAACTTATGGTCGCCGCCCTGCTCGCTGGAGATGATGCCTTCGATCAGGCTCCCTGTGCCGACAGGGACCGTGGACTTGGTCACTATTACCTTGTAGCCGTTGAGGTTCTTGGCTATAGTCCTTGCGACTTCTTCTATGTAGCTCAGATCAGCCGAGCCGTCCGCCCTCGGAGGGGTGCCGACAGCTATGAAGATCACAAGCGACTTCTTGATCGCCTCGCTCAAGTCGGTCGTAAACTGCAGCCGCTTTTCATTGATGTTCTTGTCGACAAGCTCCTTAAGGCCGGGCTCGTATATGGGTATCTCGCCGCGCTTTAACATATCTATCTTGGCGACGTCCTTGTCAACGCACGCTACGTTCACCCCGAAGTCGGCAAAGCAGGTTCCGGTGACAAGGCCGACATACCCGGTGCCTATAACGCATATATTCATGACAGATGGACCTCCGTTGTTATTCACTTCTGCTCCTTGAACTGGCGACGCTGATCTGCCCGCCGTTTAAGAGGTGGGTAAGTAGGGATATAAAAAGCTGATCACCGTTTACAGTGAAGAAGCCGGCTATTCATATTATGGTTATTTAATATGCAATTACAATAATAGGTTACGATAAAACATTAAGAGTGATTATCAAGATCCTATCGCCTCAGCCTTACGACCTTAAACGAGATGAGGCTGTCAAGCGGCTTTCTGACCTCCATCATACACTCTTCCGAGGTGATTTCCATACAAGACATGCCTGGACAGCCCCTTTTTCTTAAACATGGCGCGCAAGGCAGGTTCTTCCTGACTATGCTTAGCGAACTGCCCGGGGGCCTGATACATGCACCGTCGTTGATGCCTGACCGTATAAGAACAGATGGTGTCCCGAATGATGCCGCCAGATACGCGTGTAACGGTTCAATGCCTATGAAAAGTTCAGCCATCTTCGCCGCCGCCGCAAGCACCTCAAAAGATACCAAAGCAGGGAGTTTTATGCAACCCCTAATATTTCCATAAACCGTGTCATAAACTACCGCCCTCAGACCGTATTGCCTGCCTATTTTGTCGACGACCTCTTGCCAACGTTCTTTTCTCCAGAGCGCGTTCGCGGCTCCGGAGCCTGTATGGAGCAGGACAAAAGGCTCTCTATCTGAAAGCCCCAGCTCATCAAGTAATTCACGACACTCCAGCTCCACTGCCCTTGAAAGTGTAAACTCCGGCTTGACGACGCGCCTGGAAGCGCCTATGCCAAGAGCACTCAGCATTTCGGACAAACGCTCTGCTTCATGCGAGCCATGCCTGTTTTCAACAGCCTTATCGAGAAGAAAGCCGCAACCTGCCGTTGAAAAACCTATCATATACCGAGGCCTGCCGGAATATAACGCCGGGATAGAATAACCCGGACTTGTACTGAGGTTAACTACCAGGTCATAGGGCGCTCTCCTCATGCGATGTATCGCCTTGAAAAATGAGGCAACGGCAGATACAAACATCCCGGGAGCGCCTCCTAATCCTTTAGTAGCCGGCCGGCCGCACAATATGACGCCGTCGATATAAGGGTTGGATTTAAGGCAGACGTCGGCATTGGCACCTGTCATGAATCGTATGTCAGCCTTTGGAAATGCCGCTCGAAGGTGAGGCAATATGGCGGTTGAAAGGAATACGTCTGCCGAAGGCCCGGTTCTCACTACAAGCAGGCTCCTGATATCCGGAAACGGCCTGCGAAGCGGCCTGAGTACAGCTGATCCTGCGGCGTCTATCAGCCTTTGGATAGCCATGCGTCTCGGCTTGTTCATGAGGTTTTTTTCAAGAGAAGGTATGGACATAACGCAGTTCAAGTGCCTCGCGCCATCGTAAAAAACCTGTTTAATATAGCCCCCCATCACTACACTGTCAAGGCAGAAAACCGACCTGAATGACCGCCCGTGGTCGCTGTCTCTTCAAGGCGCAAGCACCTGCCTTAAGGCGGCATCGTTCTTATTTATCCAGGTGAATATATCCCGTAGTATATCGCGAGATGTCTTTTTCGGGGCCCATCCGGTACGTGTCCTGACGACTGATGTATCTGATATGTAGATCCTCACATCAGCGACACTCTCTTCCTCTATGGGCCTTACAGAGACCTTGTTGCCGGTAAGCTCTGTGCAAAGCCGCGTCGTCTCGGCGAGCGAGAGCGAACATTCTGTGCCGCCTCCGACGTTAAATACCGCCCCGTTTACTCTGTCTAAATGCTCGACCTGCCATTCTACCAGCGAGTAGAGGTCCTCGATATGGAGGAGGTCCCTCACCTGCTTGCCGCTCCCGTTATATCCGAAGTACGCCAGATCTCTTTTATAGTAATGAGAGGCCATCCAATGGACGAAAACGCCCTGATCGACCTTGCCCATCTGCCACGGGCCTGCTATGACGCCGCACCTGTTGACGACGCTTTGGACCCCGTAGGCCGCGCGGTACTCCTCGATCAGGTGCTCGGATGAGAGCTTTGTCGCGCCGTACATGGAGCGCGGCCCGTCCATCGGGAAAAGCTCTGAGACCCCATTGGCACAGGCCCCGGCCACAGACTGGCGCTCGCTCAATTTGAAGCGAGAGACGTCTTCCGTAAAGGCAAGCGCATTTAGCCTCTCTATCGGATATACCCTGCTGGTCGACAGGAATATCATCTGCGCGCCGGTCGCTCTAGCCAGCTCAAGGCAGTTGACCGTGCCGCCGAGGTTTGTGTTTATAAGATACTCAGGCGAGGTGTTATAACCTGCCGTCACCGACGGCTCAGCGGAACACTCTATGATGGTATCAGGGATAAAGCCATCGGCCTTGAGGTCGAGGTCTTCTCTGTTCCTCACGTCGCCGTGGACGAACCTTACGCCTGCTTTCGCAAGCCTCAAGAGATTCAGCTCTGCCCCCCTCCGCTTGAGGTTGTCTAACGCCACGACTTTGACTTCAGGGTGTTTTGTCTTGAAAAGAACGGCAAGATTGGAGCCTACGAACCCTGCCCCGCCTGTAACGAGTATAGAGCGCTGGACCGTCATAACGGACCTCCCCACGGAATGGTTGCGGCCTTCAATATCCATGATGGTCAAGACTAGATGCGGGCCGAATAGAAAAAAAGAGATGAACTGGATGATCTAAAGAAGATACGTTTATTACTATGGCCGCTTTGCCGGCAAGTACCGGGCCTGAAACGATACCCCCGGCATAAAGGGCCTTATCCCGGCATGCCGGATAAAAACAAGTCACCCTGCGATTTTAAAAGAGACTCGCGCCTCAATAGGCGTTACGGTTTATAAAGCCCTTCCAGATAGTCAGCCATAGTATCTTCAGATCGAACATGAGAGACCAGTTCTCTATGTAATAGATATCATGCTCTATCCTTTTTTTGAGGTCTGTATTTCCCCTCCAGCCGTTGACCTGGGCCCAGCCTGTTATGCCGGCCTTCATCGTGTGCCTGAGCATATATTTAGGTATGTTCTTCCTGAACTCCTGGATAAAGACAGGCCTCTCAGGCCTCGGGCCTACAAGGGACATGTCTCCTTTCAAAACGTTAAAGAGCTGCGGAAGCTCGTCGATGCTGGTCTTTCTAAGGAAGGTCCCGAGGCGTGTGCGCCTGCTGTCATCCTGCTTAGCCCAGATCGCTCCGGTATCTTTTTCAGCGTCTACCCTCATCGAACGGAACTTCAATATCTCAAATGTGTCTCCGCCTATGCCCATGCGCACCTGCCTGTAAAGTACAGGCCCTGGAGAAGCCAGCTTTATAATAATAGCTACGAAAAGCATGACAGGCGCGAGCATTGCTATGGCGATGGTGGAGATAATGACATCCGCCGCCCTCTTTAAAAGAAGGTTCCATCCGTATAACGGAGAGTTCTGAAGGTTCAATATCGGCATGCCGTCGAACTCTTCTACCCCGCCGCAGAGCGTCGTAAACTCATATATGTCAGGGATGAGCTTTATCTCTACGGTCTCGTCCCCTATGGCTCGGAGGACTTCAGCCATTTTGGAATGCTCCTCCCATGACAGGGCAATAAAGACGATATCGACCCTGTTCTTCTCGATAAATGGACGCATCTCATCTATCGCGCCCACGACGCCTACACCTGAGATCTCACTTACATGAGCAGAGCTTCCTGCCGAGAAGACGCCTCTCAGTTTTATACCGACCTCAGGGTGCCTTTCCAGCCGCTCGATGAGCGCCCTGGCAGGCTCTCCTGTACCGGCAATGACAGCGTACCTGAGGTTATACCCCTTCTTCCTGAGGAACCTCAAGACCTCTCTGAACCCGATGCGCCCGAGGCTCAGGAATACGATATTGACAACTGTGAAGAGCGCGAAGACGAGACGGGAGAACTCAAAGCTCCTGAAAAAAAAGGTCAGGGATATTAGTATCAGTACAGAGACGACGCACGCCTTGGCTATCTCGAAGACCTCGGCAAGATGCGACCCGACCCTTTTGGGCCTGTAAAGGCCGAACCCTTTGAAGGCAAAGGCCCAGATGACGACAATCGGGCCGAGCATAAGAAGATAGACTAAAAGGCTCGGTATGCCCTTTTCTACAGGGATCAGACCGCTGTGGAAACGTACAAAATACGAGAATATCCATGAAAAGGCGATTATCAGAAGGTCTGTCGTGAAGAGTAGGCTCTCGAAGAGCTGGCTGTGTTTTTTCAGCATCCGCTTTTTTTATTGAGCTCTTCGTATTTTGAAAGTATGGCTGTCTTTATCTGCTCCTTGAATACAGCCCTGTCGAAGCCGAGGGCGTGGCGTCTGATGGAGGCCGGATCAAACCTCTTAAAAGACCTTTCTAACTCGGTGACAGCGTCGGAAAGAGCCGCCGCGTTCGGCTCCATGAAAAAGATGCCTGTAGGCGCCTCGCCGGCCTTTTCTCCTCCGATAGGTATTACAGTCTCAAGCGCGCCGCCTTTGCCGTAAGCTATAACAGGCCTTCCTGAGCTCATAGCTTCGAGCGGGACTATGCCGAAGTCCTCCTCACCCGGGAATATAAGCGCCTTACAGCGGGAGTAATAGGCGTTTATCTCGTCGTTAGACTTCCAGCCGAGAAACTCGATCGTCGGGCCTGCCATTGCCTTAAGTTTTTTCTCGTCCTGGCCTTTTCCGATGATCTTCAACCTGAGGCCGAGAGAATTAAACGCCTCTATGGCCATATCGACCCTCTTGTAAGGGGCAAACGCAGAGACTATCAGATAGTAGTCCTCTGGGCCTGCCGGGTCTATCCTGAACCTTGAAAAATCTACAGGCGGATATACGACGTCAGCCTCTCTCCTGTAATACTTCTCGACCCTTCTTGCCGTGTGCCTGGAGATAGCGATAAACGAATCCACCCTTGCCGACGAAGAGGTATCCCACATCCGCAGGTAATGAGAAAAGATCCTTGCCGCCCTTGATTTAATTCCCTTACCGCCAAAGTACTGAGGATACATATCCCAGACATACCTCATCGGCGTAAATATATAGCTGATATGGACCGCTCCGGGGGGGGGTATCACCCCTTTTGCGACGCAGTGGCTGCTCGATACTATCAGGTCATAGCCTGAGAGGTCGAACCCCTCTATCGCAAGTGGGAATAGAGGTAGATAGAGCCTGTAGCGGTCCTTCGCCATAGGCATAGATTGAATGAAAGAGGTCTTTATCCGCCTGTTCTCGATCACAGTTGAGACAGAACCCGGGTTATGAAGGAGCGTGAATATATCTGCCTGGGGGAATATCTCGCATAGCACCTCGAGGACATTTTCACCTCCCCTCATGCCGGTAAGCCAATCATGGATGAGCGCGACCTTCAATTGCAGGATACCCCTTGGCACGACATTATATTGGATGAGTGATAGACAAAAGCCCGGGATCGAGCGTGAACATTCGCTGATGCTTTACCACGCTACGAGACCGTGGACTGCAAGCAACCTTACGGCCTGACGGACTGATCTACATAAAGAGGCGATCTCAGAAAGGCCGCAGTCATAATCTCATCCGAAACAACAACTATCTATTATAACCCGTCAGACTACTACGTCAAACAGTTTCTAACGTGCTGTTTCTTCGCAGAAAAAACCGGTCCCTTCATCACCCCTTCCGCAAGGCCCATCTATCAAAACCCCTCTGTCTGACAACCTCATTAAGGGGGGTGGCATGGAGTGAATGCACCATCACATAAGGCCCGATCCTATAGACATCACAGATGCTTTTCAACTTTTTATCAGGGTTCACCTCAATGTAGTTCTCATAAGTAACAAGCCAGTCAGGGTCTTTGTCGATTGCATCCTGGATGAGGTAATCTGTCCAGTCCCACCTCTTGCGGTCTTCGACAAAAGCCCCCCAGATGCCGTGTATATATTCGCCTCTCGCCTCTCTCCTCAATATCTCTATCACCTTCCTGTCATCACTATACCCGAGGCCGTATATCGAGAAGTTGCCATGAAGAGATACCGTAGTAGCGATCATATTAAACGCTGCGAACTGCATGAAAAGGACCACAAGCCCGACGCTGATAAAGTGCCTCTGATTGAAAAATACAGCCGAGAGCCTCTTGATGCCGGTCCCTGAGAATATCGCGATGGTAGCCAGAAGGCCGATCGGGTATTGAGTCACCCCTCCGTCCACCATAAAACCGTGGGCAAGGCTTGTCAGGATTATCTGAGGGATGATAAGTAAGAGCAAAGACCTGTTCTTCCATGCGGCGACAGCAAGGCCTGCCGCAAGAATGAGATTGAGGATCAGGAACTCGGCCCACGCCCTGCCGAGCTTTGCGACAACTTCACCTGCCGGATGTGCCGTGAACGAGGCCCTGATGTTTTTAGCGATAGCGCTCCTGTACATCTCTCCTGCGAGATCAGCGCCTATGCCTGTCGAGATGAGTAGGATCAAAAAGAGGACTATAGCTACTGCCCCCGGGAAGATAAATCTGACGGCGCCTCTGACGCCGTCCCCCTGGCGCAAGACATATAATGCTAAAAAAGGATAGACCGCTGCCCAATACTCGCGCGATATTATGGCGAGGAGGGCAAGGAGGCCTGCTGTCGCATATCTTTTGAGAAAAACAAAATAAATGGCGGCAACAAAGAACATGGCGCCGAATTGGTCAAGATAGAACCTGCCGCCGTATCTAAGCATCTGGAATGAGAACAGAAAAAAAAGCGCGCTGATGAGCGCTTCGCTCCTGTCGAACCTCTTTGAGGCGGCCAGGTATATGAAGACGGCGCACCCTGTCGTAAAAATAGAGGCTACGGCCCGGGCCATGAAGATGTGTTCGGATATCATCAGAAAAAAGGCGCTTATCAGGAATGGCAGCGGCATGTGGAGTATAAAAAAGGTGCCTTCGTGCGTCTCGCTTATCGGACCGGCCCCGGAGGCGATGTTCTTTGCGACCTCCCAGAATATGACCTCGTCAGAATGGAGCCTCTGGAAAAAGAGCGGCAGAGTGATAAAGACCAGCCCCAGGGCCGCGATTGTAATGATGTCACGTCGAGTCTTACTCATCTTTTCCGCCATCGATCGTTTTACGACTATTTACGCGTGTCGCCGTGGTTGACCCAATCTCCCCATTCGCGCACCGATACCGCCTTGGTGAAAAAAAGCGCTGAGAGATAAAAACCTACGCCAAGAGGCGCGCTCATCCCTGAAAGCGCAGGTATGAGAAAAAATATCACAGCGCTTATAGCGCCGCTTAACGCGAACTTTGTCACCACCGGCACGACGTTTATCCCAAGCCCTTTGTAAGCGAAGTAGACGTTGCAAAGAAGTCCGGCTCCAAGCGCGGCCGTAAAGGAATATGCGGCGCCCATATACCCGAAAAGCGGTATCAGAAGAATGCATCCTCCGACGCAGACGAGCGCGTTAACGGACCATACGGCCATATTGAACCGCTGTTTTCCGGCGGCAGTGAAGGTGTAGTAAAAGACGGTGTTTATGAAGTAGGCAAAAGTGCCCCAGCCCATGATCCTGAGCGCCTGAGCCGAGTCCGCGTAGCTATTGTCCGTGAACAGGCCGATGATAGCCTCGGCGTAATAATCGGTTATAAGGGCCATTGGAACGCCGGTGAGCAGGATGAGCTTTAAGCCCCTTACGAAACCGTCCCTCACGCCGTTTTCACTAAAAACTGCATCGCGGCTCATCTTTGGCAGCAAAGAGACCATCACTGCGATAGGGACTATCCAAAGCGATGCGACAAGCCTGAATGAGAGCGAATAAAAACCTATAGCCTCGTCTGTGGCAAGTCGTGAGAGAAGAAATACCGGAATGAGTATGAAAACGCCTTCAAGAAGGCTTGCGAGTCCTAGCGGCAGAGAGTCCCTGATGATGCGCCGCCACGTGGTGGTGTCGAATGAGAATGACGGCCTGATCTGCCTGATCGAGACATAAGCCATAACAACGAACCACGGGATATTGACTATGTTAATTGCCAGGATGAGCCATAGCAGGGTTGCCTTCTTGTAGACAAGCAGGACTATTACCCCGAGAGTCAAGACCTCATTTAAGAAGTTTACAACGGCAGGGTAGCCCATCTTCAGATTTACCTGAAACGGTATATCAAAAGCTGTCCTGAAAAAGAGCCCTCTGAAAGAGAAGAAAAGCGAAAGTGAGGCCGCAGCGGCAAGATACAATATCTCGTAGCCGTAACCAAGGAACCACAGCGAGGCGATCACGGCAAAGAACGTCGCTACGGTGTAGAGAAACCTGATAGCAATCGCATGGCCGAACCCTTCGCGCGCCTCTACGGATTTACCAGAGATATCTTTTGTTAAAAGAGTATTTATCCCAAGGTCGGTGAAGATGCCGAAGAATGCGATATATGAGATCACAAACGAGTATCTGCCGAACTCGGAAGGACTATAAAAACCGGTAATGCATGCAAGCACCGCGATGCTTATCAGCTTGTTCAGGAAGTTCCCGGTCAATATGGAAGCGCAGTTGACGATTATCTTTCCCAGACCGGTATTCATTTTAAGATCCTCGATTAACCGAAGTTATCTTCTTGTGCGTATCTAGTATGTTAAAAAAATCAGACTTCCGAAGCTTCAAAAAACCTCTGCGTTGTACAGCTCTTTTCCGTTCCATTCACATGTTGTCTGATGCAACATAGCCCTGCTGAGTATAAGGGTTTTTCACTTATCCCTGACCTCGAATATCCTCATGAAAACTCCAAAGACAAGCGAGAAGTAGGCTATGTCAGCCAGCTTCTCCGCTATGTCTTGCCTTTTGAAGATCATGGACCCGCCGGCAAGGCCAAGAAATACCATGAAGGCTATTATCGCAACCGTGCCGGAGTGCCTTGCGAGACGCTTGAGTAATGCAGCGCCCTTCAGGATGCCTTCGGCCTGACTTGTCTTTTTAACGGATGGCAACCTTGATATAAGACCGCCAATACCGGTTCCTGCCCTAAGAGCCAAGAGCCTCCTGTAAGCGAAAACCAGAAGGCTATAGGCGATAAGCCCGACGCACGGAGCGGAGATAATAACAAAAAAACTGAGCGGATCGATCACAAGAGTATAAGGCGTAGCGGCCGTATATATCCAGAAAGCCGCGACGATGACCGCGGACGGCAGATTAAGGTAAAAGACCCTCCTTAGCGCAGCTTTCATCGAACTTGCGCTATATGCCCTGGCCAGATTAGCGGCCGCTATCCAGAGGAGGAACAGGAGCGACGGAAAAAGCAGATAGTCTAACGGCCTCGCAAAAGGCCTTTTCGGGTCTTTTGCATAGTTCTCATCGAACTGTATTGATGCCTTTGGGAAGTTTCTATTTTTTCCGGCGTAGTTCCTGAAGTTTATAAGTTCATAGCCTATGATATATCTATTTTGTCCATCAAGGCCCAGCACAAGAGTATTGAGACCGGCCTTAAACGCATCAGCTCCGACATTGAAACTGAACTTCTCGTACCCGGCCTTCCACTCTGGGCTCAGGGTCTTTACCTGGCGGCCGTTTACAGTGACTGTAACATCAGTCTTCCCGTATGTTACCTTCGGGAAGTAACCCAGTATCCTTATCCGTTGCGCCTCAGCCTCTTCAAGGGCCAGAGGAAGCTCCAGATTTTTTTCGCCTGACCAGACGAGCATTGACTCCCTGCCATTTGCCGTGAACTTCTCCCTCTTCATCAGCTCGGGCCGCCCCTCGATATGAGGGTTGTCACTGACTGAGAGCGCGTCTAAGTTCTTTTGACGAAAGTCAGATGTGACGTACATATTAAATACGAAGGCTAAAAAGAAACCTGAAGCCACTACGAATATCAGCCAGCCCCACCCAGTGAGTAGACCTTTGTCGTTTTTACCTGTCATAATGACGAACCTCCATTTCTATCACGCCTGCGCCTGACAAGAGCCGCTACAGGCCAACCAATGATCAACAGCATGGCAGACGCGGCTGACAACAACACCCCTCGGTCAAAAAGCCTCTGCGGCGCGTACTCGATCGTTATCTCGTATCTGCCGCTCTTGCCTGAATTCACCCACCAGCCATTCGCGTATCCGTTTAAAGTCACATGGTCTTCGATGTATCTGTCTTCCGGGTTGAACGACGCATTCACCAGTCCAAGCGCAGAGCCATCGCTCAAGTCGCTAACGTAAGCCTTCCACCCGTCGTTATAGCTCTCGTTGAATACGAGCCAGAATGGCCTTGGAGCGCTCCCATTCCAATCAAGGTCTACGATGTAGCGCGTCGGGGTTATCTTCCGGTGCGTTATGTGCGGCAATACGTTCGCACTTTCCTTTGGATCGGTCTGATGGGCTGCAGGCTCTTTAATAGTCAAGAGAGACAAACCTCCTGTCGGAGTGATCGAGCGGAACCCCCCTCCTTGCCCCTCAGTTCCTTCTATCCGCAATGTGGCGGTATCTGCGGCCTGCGTGAAGGCAGGTAGCTCATGATAAAAACCGGTCTTTTTGACTGTCAGGTACTTGGGGCCGCGAAACCCTGCGGACCCTGCGCCTTTCTTTACGTCAAATACGATCCAGACAGGGACATACTTCTTTCTGCCTGGGTAGCCGTACCTTTCCTTGAGCTTGTCGCTGAGGTTATAGATGCTTATCCCTCCGTCAGCTGAATACAACGCCGCCTGGATCTCCTCATCCATTGTACCGTCTCCGTCATCATCGATGCCGATCGAGACTACTATGTCGTAGAACCCTTTTGGCGAGCTTTCAAACTCAACGGAAGTAAACGGGTATACCTCCGGATTGAAAGTTCGCGCGGCGCCATTCGCGCCGAGCAATTTTATCGCCCTGAAAGAACCTGATGAGAGACACGTATCAAAGTGCGTGCCGCTGCTGTCATGAGTAATATCAGCGGCGTCGTTTATTACCACCCAATCCTGAGGGCGGGGTTCTTTGGAATAATCTTCCGAGAAACCTATTTTCCGCTCTATTGAAATACCTTTAAGCCCGATCGCTTCAACCGCTTCACCCCTTCCCCTTGAGTAAAATCCACGCGGCGTCTTTTCACCCGTATACGTCTTGGCAAGATGTGTTACGCGCTCCGGATAGGATGAGATGTAGCTTATCCGTCTCTTGATCTCCTCTGACCAGACCCTCATCGGCACGGCGACTACAGATGAAAAACCATCTGCGCGGCTCAGGCGAAGATGATGCGGACCTGTCGAGATGTCCCAATAGCCCAGCGTCTTCCATCTCATACCGTCTGCACTGTCATTATCAGGGGCCTGAAAAACCCCTTCACTGCCGTCGAGCAGTGCGCGAATGGCAGCGCCTTCAGTAGGCCTGCGATCAGTTTTGCGTGCTAATATTATGTATATGCCGGGCTCATCCGCTACAAAACCTGCGTCCTTCAGATCTGATATCCGATAGGCATCGTCGATTGTGCCTGCAACCATATCTATAAGGTTGGAATCAGTGAAGATAAGTTCGTCAGTCGAGCCTGCAGGGAGTCTGGCAAGCTCTTTTTCAGGATCATCAATTAGGAGAAGCGCGGGGCTTGTTGCGTAGGGCGTATTGGTGATGGTCAGGATCGCCTCAGGGCCGCCGTAAACCGCCTTCGCGACAGGTGTTGCGTAGATATGAGGAAGCGCCGAGACATTCTCATAGACCCTTGCGCCCAAAACCGATGCCGGAGCCGATATGCCCGCCTCTTCGGCCAGCACTCTGCCCATGATCTCAGGAGCGTTGGTGTCAGGGAGATACCTCCGCATCACATCATCGATGACGGTTATGTACCTTCCGCTGAAAAGCCCCAGAAACCCGCTTATGCTATCGTAATCGCGGGCCCAGAACGCCCTGTCAAAAGAGGCCATCATCCCCTGGAATCCGCCGCTTCCGAAGACAAGCTCCTGAGAGAACCTGACGGTTTGAGGGAACTCGATCAGCTTTGTCGCTATGTCAGTAGATGAATAGCCCCACGTATAATTGAGATACGCCTGATTATTAAATGAATGGACCCTGAAGTAGCCGTCCTGACTGCCCAGCCAGGCGTTCAACCTGGCGTAGTCTTCGGGCAGGTCGATGAATATCGAGGGATAGAGCTGATCGTTCTCACCTGTCATGAATATGGTATCCCTGCTGAAGATCGGCCACGCATGAAAAAAGAAGAGGCTCAGGGTAAGTGTTGAAAGTACGATGGCAGGTCCCTTTGTGCCGGGCCACAACGATCTTAAAAGCTCAAATGCCTTTCCGAGCGTGTATGCGGTCAGTACTGCAAGTGCGAGAGTGTATATGATCGGGAAGTACCTGCTGGGCGCCCTGAAGATAAAAAAGTACGGGAGATTGAGGTACATCCATTCGTATGTAACAGATAGCGGCGGCGCTGTACCCTTTGCGAGCCATAGCCCGATGATGGCGGCTACCGAGAAAAAAAGGACATATCCGTTTTTCTTAAAGAGGAGCGCCGAGAATGCGATTATCGGGAATATCAATGTGCCGGGCCTGTAGAACTGATTACTGAACTCGATGGTAGTAGCATACATCGAGAAAAACCACATCTTCATCAGGTTAAGCAGTGTCGCCCATGACGAATAATAATGGAGTATTTCAATATCTCCGCCTGTAAACGAAGCGCCTGTATGCGACGGGCTAGACATGCCGCAGACCAGAGGCAAGGCCCACCAAAGGCTTAACATGACCGAAGCCGCCATAACCGTTGCCGCGCGTTTTATGCAAGGAGCGCCGAGCGAGTAACCGCGCCAGAGAGCAAAACTGAGCACAATACCAGTGACTATAAGAAAGTCTGCGGTATGCCCAAGCGAGGCAGGAAAAAAGAAAAGCGCCGCTATCAAGGCTATCCAATACCCGAATGTGAGCGGCCCCTTAAGCCCGCGGTCTACCATTGCAAGAAAGAGTGGGATAAAGCCGTATGAGAAAAGGGTCAGTAGCTCTCCTCTGTTCCATTTGACAACGACGAAAGTGTTAAACATGTAAAAGACCGCACCGAAAAACGCGATCGCCGGACGCACCGATGTACCGTCAAAGGCTCTGAGCAGGAACCAGTACATGGCGAGGCCCGGCAGTAAAAGGATCAGCGTAAAAAAGACCATCTGCCCGTTGTAGAGCGACCCGAATATCTGCTCAAGCAGGTACTGAACGAGGAAGTAAGGCAGCGTCCCGGCCGTGAGGACTGACGGAGAGCCTGCGTAGAGCCTCTCATCCCAAAGGTAAAGCGCCCTTGTGAGATCATCCAGAGGCTTGAGAGAAGTCGCAAAGTCATAACCCGCGACAGCGCTGTATTCGCCCCTGAACCATGTCAGTCCGGTCATGCCGAGGAGTATTATGACAGCCAGCCCGGCAAGTATCTTTTTTCGTTCGTTAGTCATTCCTGACGTCTTCTCCGTGACGGTGGAAATAGACAAGTATCAGAGCGAACAGCACAAGACTGACCCCGGTGCTTATAGAATGAGCCATCGCTTCCAACTCGTATTGCGAGAAAAAATCGACCTTGCTATAGAATGACCTCAAAAACGCATAGACATCGAACGGCCAGGTGTAAAATATATAGAACGGGAAAAACCCTGTCTCACCAGCCCTGTCGTTAGCGCCGCCGGTATTCGCGTAAAAAGAACCCCAGACCATGAGGGCTGTAACGTAGAGGCTGTAAAAAGTCTCTTTCCCCAGCCTGCATGCCCAGATAATGATAAGCGGCTGGAATGCTACCGCCCAGGCTAGAAAATACGGTGCGCCGATATTCAGGTATAAAAGCACTGTAAGCGCGAATACTCCGGAGACCGTTAGATAATCGTATGCCGGTTTTTTTACCCATAGATACGCAAGCAAAGCTCCGTACATAAGCGACGTTATCCCGATATCCCCTATACGCATCCCCAAGTGCATGCTCATCCATGTTGCGACCCCCGCGCCCATGACCCTGAGATTGACTCCGACAGGGTCGATGAAACGATATGGCAGAAGGACCAGGACGCCGGGCAAGACCGCCAGTGAGATCATTATGAGACTTTTTTTTAATGAGAACCGTCTGAGTAAGAGCAGAAACGGCGGCAGGAGAAGTGTTGTGACCGAGAGATACGCCATGCCCGCGCCGAAAAACGCCGCGCTAAGGTAATGCCGCTCGCCCCGGACTGACCATAGGAGAAGCGTAAGGATCAGTCCAAGACCAAAGTAAAGCGAGTTTGCCGCAACGGTGAATATAACAAGCGAGTTTAAGAGCCAAAGAGCCGCGGCCCTATCGCCTTCGAGCCTGTAGAGGACTACTGCGGTTGCGGCTACAAAAGGCAATACTATCAGCTTACTTGCCAGAAGCACCGCTACACCGATCCCGTCCGTAGCCCCGATAAGCTCGTACAACGGACGAAGAAGCACGAGCATGAATGCTATGGGCGGAGGGTAGACGTACCTGTGGTGAATAGCATCGCTGTACCCATCCGAGTATATCGTCGAGAGCGTGAAGTCGGCCTTTTGCGAGAGCCATATCCAGAAACCGCCGTCAGTATCTATCCACATCACCGAGAGCGCAAGGCTCAGGATCACAGAGTATAAAAGATAGACCCTGTAGTCCATCGCTCGCCCTTTCCTGACTGAAAACCAGACAAAGACCGGGAGTATGGCAATAATAAGCGGCCCAAGATATTCGGAGACCTGTCTTGGAAGCGCCTCATACCGGCCGGGGTCATAGGATTTATCCGTTGTCGCCAGAACATGGTCCATGGTCACCGTACCTGAGCTGTCAGCCGCCTTTGAGACGTTTAGCGTATGGGTGCCGGATGTGAAGCTGTATGTGCCGACCCTGGCCCATCTGTACCTGTGGCTGCCTTTTTGCGTTATTTCAGCAGTCGGGGCTCCGTCGATTTTTGCAAGCATCTGAGCAGGGACAAGAGAACCGAAATAATCGATATATCTTCTCTCGTTCGTATACGCCCTCTTCCATAGAGCCTGGTCGCTCTGTCCATAATTTCCATAGTATTTCAACCACAAGGTGTATTCGCCATCGGTAAGGATATCGAAAGACGCCTCGGCCTTAGCCCCAGCCTTCCGGCTCATGATCGCACTGTTGGTCGAGAGATTCACATCGTTCAGCCTCACCCACTCAGAGGCGTCAAAGCCAAAAGCAGCGTCGTCAATGACTATCGAACCTGACGGGCGTGAATAAAGGCTTGCATAAAGCGCCCATACGACAATAAAAAAAATGGCAAGCAGTAACGAGTGCCTTACAAGAGGCGTTGCAGATATAGAACCGCATTTTTTTATCAGGGTCTTCATCGTCAGCATCCTGGGGACTTCCTCAGCCAAAGAGCATGTTCGTGAACTATTTTCAGATTTAGCACGGGAGATCACACTGCAAGCATTTGTAGAATTGCGTCTCTGATCTCAGTATATGCACCGGCAGTATGAACCGCTTAAGCACAAAGTCTGATCGTTAGAGTTTAAGAACTAATGCTTATGGATGTCTTGCATACTAAAAGAGGTCTGGAGTCCCTCGCAGTGATCTGTTTGGAATCTGACGAGGCTTTTCCGGTTTTATCCACGGATAACAGATATCGGACTGATGTGTCCGCCTGTTCTCCAGTTAGGAAACCCGGCAACGAGCCTCACCCGAAAGCCTTGTACCGGATCATGTTTGTGATCGGAAATGTAACCCTTGGCTCGATATAACAGACCGAATAGCTTTTTTTACAGCCTCTGCATCCTTCGAGTTTTCTTGAGGCTTCTCTGTAACCAACGCTCCGGAATACTTTACTGACGCCGTCTTTGACCGAAAAGCCGTTCGACCAGGATGTTCCGCCGAGGCATGGGTACATCATCCCGTCTTCCCTGAACTCGCAAAAAAAAGACGGGAGCTTGCACGGCGCATCGAAAACACCAGAAGAAATTGCGCCAGCCAGATAACCCGGGATAGCCTTTAAAAAATAGCGCGAATTGGCAACGTGCTTTTTTGTCATCAGGTAGCGGATCAAGTCTTCGACTTTTTCAGCGTCGACTCGTTTTTCCTTTTCCATGTCATAAGGTTTTTTTTGTCCGTCGAAGTCCGGATGGGCATTGAGCGGTTGAAACTTCTGCGCTACTCCCAGGCCGGCTATAAAATCAGCAAGGTCTTTTAGCTCATCGATGTTCCACGGGGCGATGACGGTGTTGACTACGATCTTGACGCCGGGAGCGTTTCTCTTCATGTTCTCAATAGCCCCAAGGGTCTTATTGAACGCGCCCTTCATATTCCGGATCTCTTCATGAGTCTTTTCAAGGCCGTCAATGCTTATAGAGACCGAGTCGACGCGCGCGCTGGCGGCCTCGCTGGCGGCGGCTTTGTCAAGAAGCAAGCCATTCGTCACGAAGTTTACGGAAGGGAGGCATTTTTTGGCGCTCCTTAGATATTCAAAAAAATTCGGTATGGTGAGCACCTCGCCGCCTGAAAGCGACGCGAAGCAACAGCCCATGCCTGAAAGGTCAGAGACGATCTTTTTAAAAGAACCCAGACCAAGCACACCCTGTTTGGGGTTGTTGGGTATATTGCACATCCTGCATCTCAGATTACAACTGTTGGTAAGCTGAAATGTAGCGGCAAGCGGAAAGCCCCTGCCTGCAAGGTAGTAGCTCAGATGCCACCAGGCTGTGTTCTTCAATATGCGCAGAGCGCCGTTTTTTATATTGATGATTCCGCTCATGGCTGATTTTCAACGCTCCGCTAAGTTTTTGTAAAATACCATCGACAGGTGAGATCCTGTAACGGCTGCGTCTTTTTACTCAGTGCCGGCGTTAATGGCCTTTCTGCCCAGCACCTTTGTCAGATGCTGCATGTAGTAGCGGATATAATCGACACCGCGCTGATGTCCGGTCCTTAAAGAGACGAAGGCCTCGCAACAGAGGGCAAGAAACCTCGGCATGAAACGGAGCCCCTTGTACAACCCGCTTTTTAAAAGATACTTTGAGACCGGAGCGGGAAGCATCGGCAAAAGGGCGTAAAAGTTTCTAAGGGCCAGAAAGATCTTGAGCTCCTCAACGCCAAGGGAACTGCCGTAGACGTATAGGCGAGCTTTGCCCTCCTCTATGGATTCGACTGCCTCCGGATCCAGTATCCCGGCTCTCAGGCCGTCTTCCGTGATCTCTGTCTTTGGATAGTAAAAAAGCGCGTAACAGCAGACGCGAATGGCCTTTGTGGTTGCATAGTACTTGGCTGTTTTTTCATGTTCGCTCCGATCGGCAAAAGGGGTCCCGAAGATATGGTCGAGCGAATAGGGGATCTCAAGTGAGTCGCAGATCCTTATGGCGCGCTCGATCTTCTCATCTGTCTCAAAGGAGCGTTTCAAGACCTCTTCACGGGTCTTTTTATCCATCGTCTGAATGCCGAACATCATCCTCGTACACCCGGAGTCTTTCAACAGCTCCCCCATCTCCTGATCGATCTGGCCTGTATAGGCCATACAGCTGTATGGAAGCCCGATCTCGTGCTTGTACCTCGCGCTGAACTCCCGGAACCACTTGCGGTTCGCTACGAAACAATCGTCCATGAAGGCGACATTTGTGAAGCCATACTTCAGGCGCATCCCTTTAAGCTCTTCTATAACGCTTCCTACGCTCCTTTGCCGCACATACTTCTTCTCTTTTCCGTAGACGCTCTTTCTAAGGACGTTGTTGTAGCAGTATGAGCACTGGTACGGGCACCCCCGCGAGGTCATCATCATATACTTGCCGCCTCTGATCGGGATATGCCTCTCAAACAGCCCTTTATCGGGATACGGGATAGAATCAAGGTCCTGTATGAGCGGCCTGACAGGGTTTTTCTTTACCTGGCCCTGCACCTTAAACCAGATGTTCTGAATATCCGTATCTACGGCGCCTTTATCGATTGATTCCACCAGCTCGACGATCGCTTCCTCGCCCTCGCCTACGCAGACCATGTCGATAAATTCGTTTTTGATCACCCTTTCCGGTACGGCTGTGACGTGTATGCCTCCGAATAACACCGGCACGGATATCTCCTGTTTCACCCTCTTTGCTATGTCGCATGCCCAGACATAGTTGTCTGTGCCTACTGAAAAGCAAAGCAGATCAGGTGGGTTGTCGACAATTTCCTTGACCACGTTTTTTCTTCTGCTGAACGCCTTATTCAAAAACGGGATGTCAAGGTACTGTTTGTCGTCAAAAAGCCCGGGGTCGAAGACGAGGCTTACAGAATGCCCCCTGGCCTTGAGAACGCTTGAGAGTATCTCGATGGCGATGGACTCGGCTGCAAGGTACGCGAACGTGATGCGCATGGTCTGCCCCTTTTGCGGCCCGCAACGGGCCGCAGTGCTAGTCTGACGGCTTCAACTTGCAAGCGACTCTTTTCTGTTCATCTTGAATCTCAGGAAGGAATAGGCGCCCACGGCATGTTTCCTGAACGCGTCCCATGAGTCGATCTTCCTGAGCCTCTTCACTATGTATCCGGGCCTGAAGTAAAACGACCAGAGCGCTTTTTTCGCCCACTGCTCGGCGTCATCCACCAGATAAGGCGCCCTGTCGCTTCGCCTGCCGGTCACGAACTCCTTCCAATAGTCTTTCTCTATGATCCCTCTTTCGAGCGCCTTATAGAAAAGTTCCGTATTCGGAAGCGGAGTCCCGATCGAAAAAATAGCGCCGTCAGGATTGAGCTCGCGCGCGAACCTAATCGTGTCTTTCATCGTCTCCGGTGTTTCGTCAATGTACCCGATCATGAAGTACGCCATGACATCTATCGCTGCTTCCCTTGCCCACCTTACGGCGTCACGCACCTGCTTGATGGTGATGCCCTTGCCCATCCTGTCAAGCACGTCCTGATTGCCTGACTCAATGCCATAGCGGAGCGTATGGCATCCCGCCCTCTTCATCAGGCGAAGCATCTCACGCTCCACGCAATCGACTCGTGTCGGCCCCTGCCAGCTTATCTTAAGGCCTCTTCTCAGGATCTCTTCGCATATCCCGTAGATATGCGGTTTTTTAAGCGTGACAGTATCGTTTCTGATATTGATCTCCCTCACCTTGAAGTCCTTTATGAGGTATTCGATCTCATCGACTACGTTTTTAGGGTCCCTGAACCTTACGTTCTTGTCTATAGGGCCCCTTATGCAGAAATTGCAAGTGAACGGGCATCCTCTGCTTGTAACCAGAGACCCGAAGGGGCTCTTGCCGTTAGCCAGCGAATACATCTTGTTCGGAAGGAGATGCGCGGCTGGGAACGGGAGCTCATCAAGGTCTTTTATAATCGCTATCTTATTGGCCTTGATCCGGCCGTCCTTCCTGTAGACCATCCCATCTATCTTTTCTACTGATCCTCCCTGCTCGATAGCCCGTACAAACTCAAGGAAAGCGTACTCGCCTTCGCCGTCCATCGCGTAATCCACGGAGCGGTCTTCGAGTGTCTCAGCAGGGAAGAGGGTTACATGCGGCCCTCCGATGATAGTCACTGCGCCGGAGACCTCCTTAGAGAACTTGCTGACGGCTATGGCGTTATTTGCCACAAGTGTCATCGCCGTGATACCTACGATGTCCGGCTTATGCCCCCGTATCGCCGCCTTTATCGCCGCCGCGCCCAGACCCAAGGCATTGGCGTCGAGTAGAGCTACGTTGTAATTATTTTTCTCTAGGACCGAGGCCAGATATGCTATGCCCATCGGTGGCTGAGCGCCTATCGCCCTGTTTGTCGAATCAGGCGTCCATGTATTAATATTCCCGTCATAAGGCGGATTGATGAGCAATATCTTCACGGCCGCACCTGCCCTTTTTTAGCGTCCCGAGTCTTGAAGAAGCATAAAAAACATGAACAGTCTTCTATCAGCTGGCTCATCTCAATAGGCGCTCCGATGCCGGCTCGCACTTCCAGACATATTTTTTAACTACCGCTAGATTGCCTGATCATAGTTCGCTTGATCTGCAGGCGCTCATTGATAGACAAACTCTAAAACAGATCGGTCATGATGTCAGAGCCGTCAGGCGCCCATGTTTTTTTCCGCCGAGACTTTACAGACTCAAACAGCCTCGACCGATCTCAAGAGATTCAAAACAGGTCCTGGTTTTAATGAGTAGAGAAAATCACTCTCTACAAGGGCGCAGAAGCACCCGTTACAGGTAAACCTGCCGATATCAGCGAATGCCTTGCCAAAGCCTAGCGCAAGTCCGTTCGGCCACCGCTTCGAGCTGAATATCGGGTAGCATGGAGCAACGTCCCCGACAGGCGTCACAGCGCAGTACAGCTCACCCGCATAGCATCTGCGCTTGTTTAGCGGCCAGACAGGCACCTTTATATATTCAAGATACTCGTCTGAATGGACGATAGGAGCGCCGTTTTTTTTAAGCTGCTTGAGCCTTGTAATAGTCTTCTTATACTCGAGATCGTTAAAACCGAGTCCGTGTATGCGCGAGGTCTCAGCTGAATGCGAGTAATGAAGAACCGGCTGAAAGATCATCCTTACGCCAAGAGACGTTGCGTCTTCTGCAAGAGCGCATAGATAGTCAAGGTTGTCCTTTGTTATTACCGTATTTGTCCAGACCTTGATGCCAGCCGCCTTTGCCGCCGTGATGCCTTCAATGACCTTGTCATACGTCCCTGCCATCCTCTGCCTCTCATGGACCTCCTTTGGCCCGTCGAGGCTGATGGTAAGGATATCGAGCCCCTTGAGCTTGTCGACATTTTTAGCGACGAGAGAACCGTTTGAGAACATGGTCGTGAACATCCCTCTTTCCCTGCAACGGTCGATGAGGATCCCGATGTCCGGCCGCAAAAGCGGCTCTCCGCCATTAAAGCTGAACCGTCTGGTACCGAGCCTCGCGAACTGATCTATCATCGAGAGGGCCTCTTTCGTCGTCATCTCTTGTTCTTTGTACCTCCAGACATCGCAGTACTCGCACGTAAAGTTGCATCTGTAGGTCGAGATAAACGTCACCGAAAGCGGGTATCTCCTGCCTGTCAGCTTGGAGGCAAGCACCCGTGCCGCAAAACCTATATTCTTGACGATCTTTGACATTGGTCCCTCTTAGCTGTTTTGAGACTCGCTGACTTAAAGCCAAGTAGCCTGCGCTGATATTAATCGCTCCGCGTGATGCTAAAGACCTCACTGAAGACATCGGTCCCTCTCAGCTGTTCTGAGACTCGCTGACTTCAAGCCGAGTAACCTGCACAGATATTAATTGCTCCGCCTGATGCTAAAAGAACTCACTGAAGCTGTTCATGCCCCCTTTGATTTACGCAACGTCTACGACTCCTCTATATCACTGCGCCTTGCGTCAAAGACCCGTCTTAACGACCCGGTCTTAAGATATATCGCTGCGACCAGGACCAGCCCAGACAATAGCGCCTCGCGTATTACGGCTTGAAGCGTGTGGAGGCTCAAGATAGTCTCAAGATATCGAAGCTCGATGCCCATGAAGATCGAGACAGGAGATTCAAAGTAGCTCTGCGAAAAGGGATAAAAAAGCATTACTCCGCCGCGCTCAACGAGATAGTCGTAAGTGAAAAAGTCACAGAGCGGGTGGACGGCCATTGCGATAAAGAGAAAGAGCCATAGCCTTGACTCCTTTTTTCGCCTGATGTAGCTGACAACCATGTAGAGGATGGCAGCAGCGACAAAAGCAAAGGCAAAGGAATGGGTAACGCCCCTGTGGCCGCCGAAGCCGGTAAACGGAACGGTGATAAAATCAATATCCGGAAAGAGTCCCGCGAATGCGAAGAGCGCGAGGCCTTTCAGGTCGTCTCTGATGGAGAGTCCGCGTTTGTATGTGACAAAGACAGCCGCGCTTATCAGGGAATGCGCTATAGGCAGAGGCATCTATTATTTTCTCCTTGCCGGGTTCGGATTGCTCGACTTGAAAGACGGCAGAATCCCGAAGTCAGCCATGCGTCTTATGACAAATCCGATCTGCGACGGTTTTATGAACCTGAGGGCGCAAAGGATCGGCTTCGGCCTCAGAAAGAAACTTTTGAATGCCTTGGAGGGCGCCTTTTCAAGCGCCTCTCTGGAGATACCCTCCGGGACCCAGGTCACCTCCTGATAGCTTCTCTTGGAAGAATCGGAGTTAAGGCTCTTTAATTTATTATCCTTCCATATCTGAGACCCGGGAAGGACGTCTAGCAGCAGGAACTGCGCCTTATCAAGCGGGATGCTTTTCGCGTATTCGACGCTGTTAGCGACTGTGCGCTCGGTCTCTCCGGGAAGGCCGAATATGAAAAAGCCCTGCGTCATGAGCCCGACCTTCTTTGCCTCATGGACGGCGTGCGTGATAGTAGCGAGATCAGTCTCTTTTTTTATCTTCTTCAGTATCGATTCGTTGCCGGATTCAATGCCGAAGGCTATGAAGTAACACCCGCTTTTTTTCATGAGCCGCAAAAGCTTTTCGTCAATCGTATCAACCCTTATCCCGTTAGGTGTCGCCCAGCTCACATTGAGTTTCCGCTCGAGTATAAGCTCGCAGATCCCTTCGACATGGCTTCTTTTGAGCGTCAGGTTATCATCCTCGAAGTGTATTTCTTTGACCCCGTACCCTTTCACAAGCAGCTCAATCTCATCGACAACGTTCTTTGGAGATCTGTAGCGTATACGCCTGCCCCATATATCAGGGCTGGCGCAAAACGTGCATTCATAAGGGCAGCCGCGAGTCGATGTGATCGGAGCGACCGGGAATTTCTTGACAAAACCGCCGTGCGGCGCCTTTTTATAGGTGCTCGGTCTCATCTGCGACCAGTCCGGAAAAGGCAGTGCATCGAGATCAGGCAGGTACGGCCGCTTCACGAATGTCTGCACCCCCTTAGTGACAAGCCCCTGTATCATCGCTGTGGATTTTTTCTCTTTGATCGCTTCGGCAAGTTCCAGCATCGTCTGCTCGCCTTCGCCTACTACGACATAGTCGGCGCCTGTTCCTGTGATAGTCTCCATCGGAAGGACCGAGGCCTGCGGCCCGCCTACGACGACGGACTTGCCCCTGTCTTTGAGTATCCTTGAGAGTTCCACTACTTTAGGGTAATAGTCGCTGAGGCAATTTATACCGACAAGATCTGCCGAGGCGCACCTGTCCGCTATCTCAGTGTTTGTAAGAGAATGGTTGAGACCGTCGATTATTTCAGTCTCAATGCCGTTGGCCTTTAAATAAGAGGAGATGTAGCCTAAACCAAGCTGAGGCGTGATCAGATGGCTGTGGTAATTCGGTCTTGTAAGGACTACCTTCATCGCTCCTCCATTTTCATCGCTACTTGTTAATTGTATGAGCTGTTGAATTCAAAATGATCAGGTCGTCAATCCCCGCCGTCCGGATCAGGGGTCCTGTAGATGCGCACTTTCGTCTGCCTGGCTTGACCTTCAACGACCTTCCTGTACATGCGATAAACAGGGATCGCCGCCAACGATGAAATGAAGAGGATATACGCTGCCAGTGCGGACCTGCCGGCTGTTGCAAGCGCCCCGTCCCTCAGCGATATGATCACTATAATCAGAAGCATTGCCGTCGCTCCTGAGATGAGGACTCCAACGCTTGGCAAACGTGCGGCAAGCGGTTTTTCCAGCCCCCTGATGATAAAGACGATGCCTCCTGCGCACCCGGCCGCCCATGCGATATTCGAGACTACCGTCGCATTGGAGGTCCTGCCAAGGACAAGCACCATGGCAGACAAGATGGCGAGCATTACAAAGGCCTCAAAGATGCGGTTGGTGGCGGTATCGCTGAACTCACGGAATCTTGCGACAAGGCCAAACATCAATGCCAGGAGAGTCCCGTCAGCCAGAAAAGTCAGGAATACCGGCGCGTCAAGACCAGGCCCGGCGCCATCAATCAATGCTGTCATACCTGGGGACATCGAGGCGTCCTTGATAAATGCCGCTCCGGGCTTTGAGATCCTCAGCCTGAACTCAAGCATCTGTGAGGCCTCAGGAACGCGGGAGGTCACTGTCATAAGGTGCCACTTGCCATCCCCCGGATGAGTCTCGCTCCTCGCGTCTATGCCCAGCCTATTTGAAAACTCGATAAAGACAGAGTCAGGCTGATCGGTCCGGACCCACGCGCCGAGTGAAAGGCTCGACCCTTTATGCCTCTTCTTTGCTGGTGCCTGCTGATATAAAAAGGGCGAGCCTGTCAGGGCGACCAGCTTGATGCCACCGTCTGCCGCTCTTTCAAACGAGCCTTCTCCTTCGATAGCCCAGTCCTTTATTGTATTGTCAGAGACCTTGAACCCCGGGTTTTTCAAAAGCCCCTCTTCCCGAGCGCATCCCCACGAAAAAATAACTAATGAGAAGACGAGCAACATTGCAGGCTTCAAGATATATCTCATCGATTGCCTCATATACCGCCAGAGAAGATGCCATCAAACATAAGGGCTTTACTTTGACCTGCGCTCCCAACCCCGCCTGCCTCTGCTCTCTGAGAATCTTTAAGGACAAGACCGCTGAACCCTACGCTTATCTCTGCCATGTCATTTGTACCGCTGTCTGTAAAGCCTTTGGCAACGGTCAGCGCGTCATTATTTTTAAGGTCTAGTTTCAACAAAAGCGGAGCGCCCCTTGGCTTAAGCCCTTTAATGACAAAGATCTCCGGGGCTGTCGAGACGAGAAATTCTTCGATGACCTCCCCGTTTGCGCTTACTACCAGACGAGCGTCTTTTGAGGCCGCCCTTGCGTAAAAAACAAGGTCGTATACGGCCTCCCTCGCATCCGTATATACCTTGAGGCCCGCGCCCTTAGAAATCCATAGCCAATGCCGTCCGTACGCGAATGACTCAGGGGCCCATACGAACGGGTTTTCCAGAGCGTATCTGCCATCTTTTTCAATAAGATAGTTTTTGAAAAAGGCCCCTCTGTAAAAATCTACGAAACTGGCGTAAGCGCCGGCCTTGGAGGCCATTACTTCATAGAGCGCTGAACCATCACTTTTGCTGACGAGTCGCAGACCATCACTGCCAGGCACGGCGTCTCTGCCAAGTTTGTCCGTTCTGACGACCACATATCTGACCCCTGCCCTTGCCAGCGCGATCGCGGCATTTTCCGTATTGGCAAAGATCTCGTTTGCCGCTCCGCCTTTTTCGATGATCGGAGAAAGTTCCGGATTTGCCGCCTTTGGCTCATGCCCGACCGCTCCGAACGGGTTCAACAACTTCTTTCCGTGTATAGTCTGGCCGAAAAAAGGCTCATACCTTCTGGAATCGTAGAGAGAGGTCAGCGGGTACTCGACTACCGCGAAGGTACCTGGCATCGACGCCAGCGCGGCGTACGCGGAGGGAACCCTGTTTATTTCCATGACGTTTATCGCAGGGTAGAACTCGATAGCTATAATGATCAGGATCGCCGCATACGCGAACTTTCGAATGATCGAACCTGTTATCTGCCTTAAAAGCCCGGCCAGCGCGATGGCTGATAGCACGCAGCCTGAAAGCAGGATCAAGACAACGACCCTGCGTACATCGACAAAAGGCGGGACTACGTTATGGAAAAAATGTATCGGCCCGTAAAAGATGAACCCGCCGATCTTGATCACCGGCGGAAGGCTCAGACCTATGCCAAGGATAAAAAGAACCACAAAAAACTCTTCTGTAAGGTCCCTTACGCCGGTTTTTACCTTTTTCAGCACTCTCCAGACTGAAATAGCGGCTAGCGTTGAGACCACAAAACCCACACGCACCATATTCCCGACAAAAGGATCCGGCGATGGGACAAATATGCGCGGCACTATAGCGCCAAGGAGCGGATGGTCTGCTGACGGCATGAAATATGAGTAGAAAGGCACAAGATAGGATTCTGAGATATTCCTGCTCGCCGCAGAAAAAACAGGGGCGAGAAAGACCAGTACAGCCGCCAGAAAGATCATCGCTCCCAACGCCACCCATAGCCTGCGTCCCAAGGGCATTTCCTTTAGTTGCTCGATGAGACCGGCCTGAAAGGTAGACCCTGCCTTTGCCACGCCGATATAGACGACTACAGGAGCAACAAGAAGTGAGAGGACCTTCAATGGATATACGATGTCTGAGAAGGTATTGAGCGCGATCAAAACCGCTATATACGCAACCGCCACATACCGGAAAAGAGCCGCCGGCCCGCCTTTTGAACCAGGGAACGCGCGCCTGCCTGAAAAAAGAACCGGCTCATAGCGCGTATAGAGGAGGTATACCGCGAGACTGAATGCTATCAGGACTGCGTAATAACCGAAGGAGAGGACTGTGAGGAGAAAAAAGAGGCATAGACAAAGAAGGTCCTGGGTCCTTCTTTGTCCGTCGTACCTGATAAGAAAAAAGAGCGTAAAGGGCAGATATTGTATCTGGGCGCCGTCCATGCCGCCTGAGGCTGAAAATACGCTATGAAACGGCGAAAACGCATACGCCAGCCCTGCAAAAAACGCGGCCGCTACAGAACCGGTAAGCAGCATGGCTAGCAGATACATGCCTACGCCGGAGAGGATGAACGAGGCAAGGATCATGAGGTTAAACGACGCTACCGGGCCAAAGGCCCAGGTAAGAGGCAGTGCGAAGAGATGGTTGACGACGGTAGCATGAGTGACTGCGGTGCCGTAAGGCGCCTCTACAAAGGCAGAATAGGAGGGGTCAGAAAAAAGGGCCAGCAGGGAGTATTTATACCACCATAGTTGCCAGAGTATGGCATACGTGTCGTCAGGCGAGCCGTTTATCCTGCTTCCTGCCGAGAGCGCCACCTGACTGTAGACGGCAATTGTGACAGCTAAAAAGACGAGCGAGATAATAGAAAGTTTTTTAATGCCGCCATACGATTCCATCTGAGGTTGCCCGCTGTGTTTTGTATGTTTTTGTACTGAGATATCCCGTAAAAACACATATACAAAGCTGATGACTACGCTCACATGTCGATAATTCGGTATTAAAGTCCGGGCATGAACTTTCTCGAAGCCTGCCGGAGCGCCGGAAGGCTCCGAAGGAAGGGCTTGTCTCTTAGAGATTTTTGCTTATTACAAAGGTAAACCGAAATTAACTCAAGGATGGGCCGAGAGACTCAAACTCCGTGCCGGGACCCCATCAGAGATAATTAACGGGCCGGACATGAAAAAGACCCTTGAGGAAGTCCGGCCCCGCAAATACTATACGGCTGTCGGCAAGTCTGAGGAATCTGACATGACCTTCTTGAACTCATTCAAGATCAGGTCTTCAAGCATCTGCCTTGTGGGCTTATCGAGCGGATGGACGAGGTCGCGGTAAGTGCCGTCTTTCATCTTTTTGGCGGGCATAGCAACGAAATAACCGGTAGTCCCCTTTATGACCTTCATATCTCTGATAACAAAACTGTCGTCGAGCTTTATTGTGACATAAGCCTTTAACTTCTCATCACCATCCACTGGCAACACCTTGACTTCAGTAATCCTCATTTGAATCCCCCTTGATTGTGTTTGCTTGACTGATGTGATAATCTCTCTGCACAAATACTCGATGGGAGGCCATTAAAAAACAGATACTGAAAATCTATTTATTACCCGGCCTCTCGAGTGAACCAATTACCTTACAGTTACATGCCAGTCATTACTTGTCAAGTAGTAACTGCAATCTCTGTGCCAAATGTATTTATCGACGACAAGTGTAAAAGCACTGTGATTATTATAGCTTTAGTTAAGTATCCGTCAAGTGCGCATTTAGCTCTTGCCTGTATTTATGTGCATTCACGCACAGAAAATTGTACGTATACGCACAATTTTTTATACCCTCTTCTTCCTCCTCGATCTGAGTGAAACTCGTGCAATATCTCTCTTCCTTATGCCACAGCCCCATTGACTTTAAGAGGTCTTTGGATTAAGCTAACTGCCATGAAAAAAAATCTTACATACTCTGACGCTGGCGTTAATATCGACGAAGGCAACAGGCTTGTAAAGCTCATCAAACCGGCTGTACGAGCAAGCTACCGCCCAGAGGTCATCGGTGATATAGGCGGCTTCGGAGCGCTCTTCTCAGGCCGCTTTAAAGGCCTCAAAGACCCTGTCCTTGTATCTTCTACCGATGGTGTAGGGACAAAGCTGATGGTCGCATTCATGGCAGACAGGCATGATACGGTCGGTGTCGACCTTGTCGCTATGAGCGTAAACGACATACTTGTGAGCGGCGCTGAACCGCTTTTCTTTCTCGACTACTTTGCTACCGGAAAGCTCGACGCCAAAACAGCCTCGAAGGTAGTCAAGGGCATCGCCGACGGTTGCAGGCAGGCAGGGTGCGCCCTCATTGGCGGCGAGACGGCTGAGATGCCGGGGCTTTATAAGACAGGCGAATACGACCTCGCTGGTTTCGCGGTGGGTGTTGTCGATAAGAAAAAGATCATCGATGGCAAGCGCATAAAGGCAGGCGACGCTATAATAGGGCTTGCCTCAAGCGGGCTCCACTCAAACGGTTATTCTCTCGCAAGGAAGGTCATCTTCGAGAAGCTCGGTCTGTCGATCGGATCAAAGCCTGAGGGTTACAAGAAAGACGTCGGTTCGATGCTCATTGCGCCGACCCGCATATACGTCAAGCCTGTCAGGGGCCTCATGAAAGAGGTCGATATATGCGGCATGGCGCACATAACCGGCGGAGGGTTCACTGAGAATATCCCGAGGGTCATTCCCAAGGGGCTCAAGGCCGTCATCAAGAAAGGTTCGTGGAAGATGCCGCCAGTCTTCAAGCTCATTCAAGATGGCGGCTCGATAGACGAAGACGAGATGCTTCGCACCTTCAACTGCGGCATAGGTTTTATAATGGTGGTCAGAGAGAAAGATGCCGAAAAGGCCTTAGTGAAGATAAAGAAGCTCGGCGAGCGCCCTTATCTGATAGGGACTATCGCCAAATCGAAGAAAGACGCAAAGCCTTTCGTAGAGTACATATAACATGCTGAATATCGGTGTCCTTGTATCAGGGAGCGGCTCAAACCTCCAGGCCATCATCGACGCTGTCGAGGCAGGCTCTCTCAAGTGCGCCATAAGGGTCGTTATATCAAACAGGCCGAGCGCCTTTGCAATTGAAAGGGCTGAAAAACACTCCATACCTGTTGAGATAATAACCAGAGACGAGTTCCCTGAGCGTGAGGCGTATGACGCTCATCTGGCCCAGCGCCTTAAAAAACACGGCGTAGACCTTGTCGTAATGGCAGGCTTCATGAGGCTCATCACAGATGAGATGCTCAGCGCCTTCCCCATGCGCATCATAAACATCCACCCTTCGCTTCTGCCGGCTTTTCCAGGCCTGGACGTACAGAAAAAGGCTATCGAACACGGTGTCAGATTCTCAGGATGCACGGTCCACTTCGTCGATGCCGGGCTGGACAGCGGCCCTATCATAATCCAAGCCGTAGTACCTGTAAAAGACACTGATACAACGGAGACGCTGAGCAAGAGGATACTCGCCGAAGAGCACAGGATATACCCCATTGCCATACAGTTGTACGCAGAGGGCAGGCTCCAGATAATTGGTAGGCGCGTCATAGTAGCAGGCGCAATTACCCCTGAAGCCGCCCTTAAAAACCCCCTGCCCTGACCTTTGTTATAGACGCCACGACCAAAACGGAAGACACCCATGAAAACCCCTGTCCTTGTAAGCGCGTGCCTCCTCGGCATGAAGACCAGACACGACGGAACTGACGCAAAGAGCATGGAGGCGATCGAGGCCCTTGCAGGGAGAGTCGTTATAGCATTTTGCCCTGAGCAATCAGGTGGGCTTGCCACACCCAGAAAGTCAGCAACAATTGTATCCGGGGACGGCAATGATGTGCTTGAAGGCAAGGCGACAGTCTCTGATATCTCAGGCGCGGACGTTACTGCGAATTTCATAAGAGGGGCCGAGCACGCTCTTGTTGCCGCGCGACTCGCAGGTGCAACTGAAGCCTTTCTCAAGGAAAAGAGCCCGTCGTGCGGGGTAAACCTGATATACAGCGGCAAGACTATTGTTCAGGGTTGCGGCGTGACAGCGGCGCTCCTAGAGAAAAACGGCATAAAGACAACAGCTTTCTAACGGAGGTTCGGATGAAAGTCAGGTTTATAGGCCACTCATGCTTCATCGTTCAGTCAAACAATGCGTCCATGATCATCGACCCGTTCATAAAAGGCAACCCATCTGCAAAGATAAGACCCGAAGACGTCAGGGTTGACGCGGTACTTGTCACACACGGACATTCAGACCATCTCGGTGATGCCGTAGAGATATCGAAGAGGAACAAGGCCCCGATCATCGGGACCTTCGAGCTTGTAAACTACTGCATATCAAAAGGGGCTACAGGCCACCAGATGCACATAGGCGGCGGCCACGACTTCCCATTCGGCAGGGTAAAGCTGACGATAGCCCACCATGGTTCATCCGGTGAAGATATGCAATCCGGCGCACCTTGCGGGTTCATCATCAAGATGAATGGTAAGACTATATACCACGCTGGTGATACAGGGCTCTTTTCCGACATGAAGTTAATAGGAGAAACTAACCCGATAGACCTCGCACTGCTGCCTATCGGCGATAACTTCACTATGGGCATAGAAGACGCCATACTGGCCGTAGGGATGCTCCGGCCGAAGCGGGTCATACCTATGCACTATAATACTTTTGATCTTATCAGGCAGGACCCTGAACTCCTGAGAAAAGGACTTGCAGGCAAGGACGTGATTGTGGAGGTTTTGAGGCCCGGAGAAGAGACAGAGATTTAGGGGAGCGACTTTCTGATCAGTTTGAAAAATAGCCGCTTTTCGTAAAGAAGAATTGTTCGAAAAATCAAGTGACGGCCAATGAACTCATAGATGAAGTTGAGAAGAGGCTTAACCAAAAGGTTGCCGAAGAAAAACTATTTACTATCAAATGGCGTGTCATTTGAGGAGGCATTAAGGTATGTCAGATATAGAGAAGGCTGATTTAAAGTCCTTGGATATCGCGGAAGAAAAGCGCAAGAAACTTAAAGAGCTTTTCCCAGAGGTTTTTATCGAGAAGAAGATAGACTTCGACAAACTCAAGTCTGTCCTCGGGGAGATAATCGAAACCGGGCGCGAACGCTATGGCATGAACTGGGCCGGAAAGTCAGACTGCTTGAGAATTATACAACAGCCGAGCGTTGGAACGCTCAAGCCGTGCAGGGAGGAGTCTGTAGACTTCGACGATACCGAAAACCTTTTTATAGAGGGAGATAACCTTGAAGTCCTGAAGCTCCTTCAGAAATCCTACTACGGCAAGATTAAGATGATCTACATAGACCCGCCTTACAATACTGGCAACGATTTCATATATCCCGACAACTACTCCGAAAGCCTTGATACATATCTCAAATACACAGGGCAAGTTGACTCAGAGGGAAGGAAATACTCTACCAACGCTGAAGCTGACGGCAGGTTCCATACCCGTTGGGTCAACATGATGTATCCGAGGCTTTATCTGGCGAGGAACCTTGTAAGAGAAGATGGCGTTATTTTTATAAGTATTGACGATAATGAAGTGGCGAATTTAAGGAAGATTTGTGATGAGATCTTTGGAGAAGAAAACTTTGTTGGACAAATTGTCTGGGAGAAAATGTATACAACAAAAAACGATGCCTCCCAAATTTCAAACTGTCACGAGTATGCCTTGCTTTATTGTAAAAATAGTTCGTGTAGCGAAGTATTACTTTTACCTAGAACTGAAGAAATGGATGCAAGGTACAAGAACCCAGATAACGATCCAAGAGGGCCATGGAAACCAATACCTCTTTATGCGAAAGGCGAAAGGAAAAGAGGACGTTATGCAATTAAATCACCAAGTGGCAAGGAATTTTGGCCAGAACCAAATAAACATTGGTTATATATTGAAGAAGACACGTTAAAACTAATAGACGAAAACAGAATATATTTTGGTAAAGATGGAAACTCGCAACCAAATATAAAGCGTTTTCTTTCAGAAGTTCAGCAAGGAATAAAACCTAAAACTTTGTGGAAGCACAATGAGGTTGGCAGCAACGATTCTGCCAAACGTGAAATGAAGGTTCTCTATGAAGATCAAGGCATACCGTTTGATTTTCCAAAGCCTACAACGCTTATAAAACGAATGCTCCAAATATCTACTGGAAATAGTAAGTCAGAAATTATATTAGATTTCTTTGCTGGTTCTGGTACATCAGTCCACGCTGTTTTTGACCTAAACAAAGAAGATAGTGGCAATCGCAAGTTTATTATGGTTCAACTCCCCGAACCGTGCGAAGAAAATTCGGAAGCCTTCAAAGCAGGATACAAAACCATAGCAGATATAGGCAAGGAACGCATCCGCAGGGTCATAAAGAAGATCAAGGAAGAGGCTCACCCTGAGCTCGGGACAGACCCTAAAAAGCAAGACCTGGGCTTCAAGGTTTTAAAGCTCGACAAATCGAACTTCAAGCTATGGGTCGGTGAAAAGCCTGAAGGTGAAAAGGCAATCCAGGAACGGCTGAAGCTCCACATAGAGCACATAGACCCGAGGAGCTCAACCGAAGATATCCCCTACGAGTTGCTTCTCAAGTCCGGCTTCGAGCTTACTACCCGCATTGAAAAGCTCGACCTTGCGGGGAAGGAGGTCTTCTCCATAGAGGACGGAGCGCTTCTGATCTGCCTTGAAGAGGGGCTTACAAAGGAGACCATTAAGGCAATGGCGGAGAAGGCCCCGGCAATGGTGATTTGCCTCGACCGTTGCTTTAATGACAACGACCAGCTCAAGACAAACGCAGTCCAGATAATGAAGGCAAAAGGCGTGGAGTTCAGGACGGTATGAAATTAAAGTTTGACGCAAACCTTGACTACCAGCTCGACGCTGTAAACGCTATCGTTGACCTTTTTGAAGGCCAGCCCTTAAGCCAGGGCGACTTCGAAATAAGTTTTACAACATCTGTCAATGAACAGGGCTATGGTCTTATTGCGCCTGCTGGTACGCTTGACTACACGGAAGCGTCTCCTGAGGAGAGAAGCAAGTACGCCTTCATCGGACGTTCTAAAATCAGCGGACCCAAACAGCCTGACATGATCGAGCATATCGAGTTAGGGGTTGGCAATCGTCTAATGCTCGATGATGAGACATTATTAAAAAACGTCCTTGCCGTGCAGGAAAGGAACGACATTGAGAGGACACCCTCCCTTCAGGGGAGACACTTCTCCGTAGAGATGGAGACAGGCACCGGCAAGACCTACGTTTATCTGAGGACAATATTTGAGCTTCATAAGAATTATGGGTTCAAGAAGTTCATAATCGTTGTTCCGAGCGTGGCGATACGCGAAGGAACACTTAAAAACCTCGACATCACAAAAGAACACTTCTTAAATCTTTACAATAACGTACCTTTCAACCATTACGTCTATGACTCTAAGAAAATCAGCCAGCTGAGACAGTTCGCCACAAGCAACCATGTTCAGATTCTTGTAATAAATATTGACGCCTTCAGGAAGGTCTTGGATCAGGAAGAAAAAGGAGAAGCAAAAAAGGGCACGGTTAATGTCATACATCAGGAGAACGACAGGCTCTCTGGTAGACGCCCCATAGAGTTTGTTCAGGCTACAAGCCCTATCGTAATTATCGATGAGCCGCAGAGCGTGGACAATACGCCAAAAGCCAAAGCGGCCATAGAAACACTCAATCCGCTCTGTACCCTTCGTTATTCCGCTACTCACACGAACCCTTATAACCTTTTGTACAAGCTTGACCCAGTAAAGGCTTACGATATGCGGCTTGTTAAGCGTATCGAGGTTTCGTCTGTGAGGAGCGATGCAAATTTCAACGAGGCGTACATAAAGCTCGTCTCTACAGACTACAAAAACGGCATAAAGGCGAAAGTCGCTATACATGTAGATACCAAGACCGGACCCAAGGAAAAAACCTTTACCATCAAGCAGGGTGACGACCTTTCGAGCAAATCCGAAAGGGAATGTTACAGGGATGGCTATATTGTTCAGGAGATAAGCGCAGAGCCAGGTAATGAATACATAAAGTTCAACAGCGGTAAGACAATATATTTAGGGCAGTCTCAGGGCGGTATGACCGATGAAGTGATGAGGGTGCAGATCAGGAAAACCATTGAAGAACACCTTGAAAAGGAACTCCGTGTAAAGGAGCACGGGATAAAAGCTTTGTCTCTCTTCTTCATAGACAGGGTTGCCAACTATCGAGATTATGATGAAGACGGCAATCCGGTAAAAGGCAAGATAGCCAAATGGTTTGAAGAAGAGTATGAAAAGCATATAGCGAATCCCAGATACAAGGGCCTTATCCCCTATCCGCTTGAGAAGATTCACGATGGCTACTTCGCACAGGACAAGAAAGGAATACTGAGAGACACCAGAGGCGACACTCAGGCGGATGATCTTCCCCCGAAATTTCGGACACACAGTTAAACTACATTTGCCTGCTCGAA